>Ga0308159_1000139_pt1 | contig 255121 bp, 217 predicted proteins | sample PhyCR1_FD_201040 | JGI IMG/M metagenome (GOLD analysis project Ga0308159, IMG submission 201040) | Phyllosphere microbial communities from UC Gill Tract Community Farm, Albany, California, United States - DLSLC.R1 | ecosystem: Host-associated > Plants > Phyllosphere > Unclassified | place...
GCGATCTCGTCGAACGGGTTCATGCTCATCTTCACGTTCGCCAGCTCGACACCCGTGCCGTCCGCCTTCACACGCGGCTTCACGTTGTAGTCGATCACGCGCTTCACGCAGACCAGGGCTTTCATCGTGTCTGTCTCCTCGAACTCGCTCAGCATTCCACCACATTGACGGCGAGGCCGCCCTGCGAGGTTTCCTTGTATTTGTCACGCATGTCGGCGCCGGTCTGGCGCATCGTCTCGATCACCTTGTCGAGGCTGACCATGTGCTGTCCATCGCCCAGCATGGCAAGCCGCGATGCGTCGATCGCCTTGACCGCGCCCATGGCATTGCGCTCGATGCACGGGATCTGGACCAGCCCACCGACGGGATCGCAAGTGAGCCCCAGGTTGTGCTCCATGCCGATCTCGGCCGCGTTCTCGATCTGGGCATTGTTGCCGCCGAGCGCCGCAGTCAGCCCCGCCGCCGCCATCGAACAGGCGACGCCCACCTCGCCCTGGCAACCGACCTCGGCGCCCGAGATCGAGGCATTGCGCTTGTAGAGCGCGCCGATCGCCGCGGCCGTCAGCAGGAAGGTGCGACGCCCCGCCTTGTCGCCGCGATAGCAGCGCTCGTAATAGCGCAGCACCGCGGGAATGATCCCGGCCGCGCCATTGGTCGGCGCAGTGACCACGCGCCCGCCCGCGGCGTTTTCTTCGTTGACCGCCATGGCCCACAGGTTGATCCAGTCGAGCACGGCGAGCGGCTCCGACAGCGACATCTCCTGGCGGTGCTGCAGTTCCTTGGCCAGCTTTGCCGCGCGCCGCCGGACCTTGAGACCGCCGGGCAGAATGCCGTCCTCGATGCAGCCGCGGTCGATGCAGGCGGCCATGGTATCGGCGAGCAGGTCCAGCCCGGCATCGACCTCTGACGGCGAACGCCAGGCCAGTTCGTTGGCCAGCATGATCTGCGCGATCGTCAGCCCGGTCTGCTCGCCAATCGCGACGAGTTCGTTGCCCGAGGTGAACGGATAAGGAAGAACCGGCGCATCCTCGGCCGGCGCATTGCGGATCACTTCGTCCTCGTCGAGCACGAAGCCGCCACCGACCGAGTAATAGAGCCGCCGCATCAGCAACTCGCCCTCGGCGTCCCACGCCGAAAGGGCCATGGCGTTGCTGTGATAGGGCTGCCGCTCACGCTGGAGGAAGCGCATATCCTCCGCCGGATCGAAGGCCACGTCGTGACGGCCGAGCAGCGCGACGCGGCGCGCCTCGGTTACGCCCGTAACGATACCGGCTACCGCGTCGGGATCGACCGTCGCCGGAACCTGGCCCGCCAGGCCAAGGATGATGGCGACGTCGGTCGCATGGCCTTTGCCGGTCAGGGCCAGCGACCCGTAGAGATCGACCGAGACGCGTGCCGTCGCGCCCAGCCGCCCGCTCGTCTCGAGGATTTCCCCGAACCGGCGCGCCGCGACCATCGGCCCGACAGTATGCGAACTCGACGGGCCGATGCCGATCTTGAACAGGTCGAATGTGCTGACGGTCATGCTCTCTCCGGGATCCCGGCGATGATCGGAGGATGATTCCAGTGCGCCAGAGCGCGCAACAAATTGTCGCCGGACAGGCCGATCGTTGCCGTGTTGCGCAAGGGATGGACGTGCACGCGGTCCGCGTCAACCAGCGCCGCATCGATCACCACGCGGACTTGCCCATCCCGGTCGTTGATTGCGGCAAGCGGCGTCACGGCCCCCGGAGTCACGCCGAGCAGACGCTCCATGTCCTCGGCCTTGCCGAAGCTGAACTTCTTGGCGCCGACCGCGGGGGCCAGCGCCTTGAGATCGACCCGGCGGGCGTGGTCGACGGTGACCAGCCAGAACGTCCCGTCGCCGTTCTTGAGAAACAGGTTCTTGGTGTGCGCGCCAGGCAGCGCGGCGTGGATTGCCTCGCTTTCCTCCACCGTGAACACGGCCTCGTGTTCGAGTGCGACGAAATCGATGCCGAGCGTGGCAAGATCGGCAAGAAGCTGTGCCTCGCTCATTTGAAGACCACCGTGCGATGGCCGTTGAGCATGACGCGGTGCTCGCAATGCGCCTTGACCGCCCGCGTCAGGACGCGACTTTCGGTCTCCTGCCCTTGCGCGATCAGGTCCTCGACGGTGTCGGCATGGTCGACCATCGACACGTCCTGCGCGATGATCGGGCCCTCGTCGAGATCGGCGGTCACGTAGTGTGCAGTCGCACCGACCATCTTTACGCCGCGCTCATAGGCGCGGTGATAGGGCATGGCGCCCTTGAACGCGGGCAGCGAGCTGTGGTGGATATTGATGACCCTGCCCTGCAGTTCCTGGCAGACCGCATCCGACAGAACCTGCATGTACCGGGCGAGAATGACGAGATCGACCTTCTGCTCGCGGATCAGTTCGAGCAAACGCGCCTCCTGCTCCGCCTTGTTCTCGGGCGTCACGGGCAGGTGATGGAAGGCGATCCCCTCGTGCTCGGCACGCCGCTGCCACGTGGTGTGGTTCGACACGATGCTGGTCACGTCCATCGGAAGGTAGCGCGTGGCGGTGCGGTACAGCAGGTCGTTGAGGCAATGCCCACCCTTCGACACCATGACCAGCGCGCGCACCTTCACCGACAGGTCGAACACCTGCCACTCGATGCCATAGGCGCTGCCGACCGAGAGGAACGCGGCATCGAAGCGCTCGACGGTCATGCCCTCGGGCGCGGTGAACGCGACACGCATGAAAAAACGTCCGGTGACGGCGTCGTCGAACTGCGCGCTCTCGACGATGTTGCAATCCTGCGAGGCAATCGAGGTGGCGATCGCCGCGACGATCCCCTTGCGATCGACGCAGGAGACCAGCAGCACGAAATCGGGTTTCAACAGGGCCACGCAAAACTCCCCTCAAGGCTTGGAGAGCGTGTTTAAGCATGCGCCGGGCAAACGGGAACGTGCAGTTTTGGCATAAGCGCATATAATCTGGTACTTCAGCGATCATGATGCCACAACGGCACGGACAGGGCGCGATCGCGGTGCGTCCACAGGGGAACTGCCGATGCGCCTGCCCGCCGAATTCGACCTGCATGGCCTCGAGGTGTTCGTGCTGACCGTTGAACTCGGCGGCATGACGGCCTGCGCCCAGCAATTGCGGATCACCCAGTCGGCCGTCTCGCAGACGATCACCCGTCTCGAGCAGGGGATCGGCGCCCCCTTGTTCGACCGTTCGCTGCGGCCATTGGGGCTGACACCGGCGGGCCGCGCGCTGCACGAGCGGGCGCGCAAGCTGCTGGCTTCAGCGCGTACCGCTTACGACGAGGTTCGCGAAGGCGCCGAGCAACCGATCGACCAGTTGACCGTGGGCATGTCGGAAAGCCTCGCCAACCTGCTGACCGCGCCGCTGCTGCGCCGGCATGGGATGCGCGTCGGCGCCTGGCGCGTCCGGTCGGGCATCTCGCTCAAGCAGCAGCAGGAATTCCTCGCCCGCCGCTGCGACATGCTGGTGACGGGCAGCAACACGCTCGAAAAGCACGCCGGGATCGAGCATCACGACGTGGTCGACGACCCCTTCGTCATGATCTTCCCCGCCGACTATGCTGGCAGTATCGAGCCGACCGACGTGATGGAGCGCCTGCCCTTCGTGCGCTATTCGCTCGACACCGGCATGGGCCAGCGCATCGAAAGCCAGCTGACCCGGATGAAGCTGCGCGTGCCCAACGTGATCGAGGTGGAGATCATCCACCAGCAATTGACCACGGTCGGCCTCGGCATCGGCTGGAGCATCACCTCGCTGCTGTGCCTGGCCGCCCTCCCCCAGCTCATGCCGCAGTTGCGGGTAGAGCCCCTGCCGCGCGGCCGGTTCGCGCGCCGCATCCAGGTCGTGGCGCGCAGCGGCGAGCTGGGCGACCTGCCCGAACAGACCTCGCTGCTCGCCCGGGAAACGCTGCTCGACAGCGTGCTTCCGCCTCTGTTCGGGGTGCTTCCTTGGGCACAAACCCTTGTCGACGGGGCGGCATCGTAGATATACGGGGCGTCATGAGGAACATCCGGCGGACACGCCGGTTCTCGGTGTTGAAAACGATCTCATCCAATGCGCAGGGGTGGTGCAATGGAGAAGCTGGAACCGCTTGCGGAGGTCATTCCGCAAACCGGTGTATCGCAACATTCGCTGGCGTTCGCGCTCGACCAGAGCGTTGACTGTGTCAAGATCGTCAATCTGGACGGCACGATTTCCTACGTTAATGCCAATGGTTTGTGCGCGATGCAGGTCGATGATGCCCGCGTCATGCTGGGGGCCGAGTGGAGCACGATGTGGCCACCCGAATCCCGCAATCACATCTTGGAGGGCCTGGAAACGGCCCGGCGCGGCGGCGTGGCACGCTTCCGTGCGGCCTGTCCAACCGCGCGAGGCGAGCATCGCTGGTGGGATGTGACGATCTCGATGCTGCGCGACGAGTCGGGCGAATCGGTCGGCTATCTGGGGGTGTCGCGCGACGTGACCGAAAACCAGCTGACCCGCGAGGTGCTGGAAGTCGCGACCCGTGAATTGCACCATCGCCTCAAGAATACTTACGCGATGATCGCCAGCCTACTGCGCACGTTCGGGCGAAGTGACCCTGCGGCGCGGGGCTTTGCCGACGACATGGCAGCGCGGCTTACCGCGATCGGCCGCGCCCAGGCCCTGTTCACCAGCCAGGATGCGCCCTGCTGTCTGGCGGAACTGATCTCGGCGCTCGTGGTGCCGTTCGACAGCGCGCAATGCCCCGTCCACCTCGACGCCGTGGACGACGTGACGGTACCCCGTCCGGTGGCGGATACGATCGCGCTGGTGGTGGGCGAAATGGCGGTCAACGCCTCGAAGCACGGGGCGTTGCGGCATGGCGGGTCGATCGGACTGATCGGCCGCATGGTCCACCAGGAATTGGTGGTGCATTGGCGTGAGCGCAGCGCCGCCGCCGTTCGCAACACGCACCGCGCCGGGGGCCAGGGTCTCGCCCTGATCCAGCGGATCATGCACGCGCGTGATGGCGCCATGACCATCGACTGGCTCGAAAATGGCCTTGATGCGACATTGCGCTTCACCTTGGCCTGAGGGCCGCGAAGAGCGAAGCCAAAATCGTCGATTTGCTGCAAAAGGTGCCGGCGTCCTCCCCCCGAAGGACGCCGGCAGCGCAAGTCAGGCAAGTTCTGCCGACTTAAGCGCGTTCCAGAGCCATGGCGCAAAACTACGCCAGACGAAAACCCGGATCATATCGGTCCGTTCACGCCAGAGGATGACCTCCACCGTTTCGAACACGGTACGCTTTACCTGTCCGATGGCCATACCGTCAAGATCCAGCGGACATCCTGACGCCAAAGTGGTTAATGTTGCGGGACCTTCGATCCGGATCACCACGCCGCGTGCGGAGATGTCGACGACGCTGACCGTTTGACCGGCCCCGTCGGGAAGCGCGGTGCCGGCGGGCAGGTCCGCCAGCCATTCATCAGGCCCGAGGCAGGCGATGCCGTCGATGCTTTCGCCGATACGCGACGGCACTGGTCGACCAATCACCGCCGACAAGGCCTCGGCCGAGCGCGCGCGCAACGACCAGCGGCTCGCGGCAGGCTCGAGCGTCAACGTCGCACCGTTCCGGCTCGTGGCGGCGTGCTCGACAACCAGGTCCGTCCCGGCCACGGCCAGGGGCGGGATCACGATCGCGTGAGACATCGTTGCGTCAGCCATCGAGGCGGCTCCCCTGCGGATCGTAGAACACGGTGTTGGTCGTCACCCGCGCCCGGATGGTGCGGTCGGGCATGGGCACATAGATGATGTCGCCGTCCCGTGCGCGGCCACCGGCCACGACTGCCATGGCGATCGAGCGGCCAAGGCTGGCGCTGTGGTACGACGAGGTCACGTGGCCCAGCATGGTCATCGGCACCGCCTGCGCAGGGTCGGCGACGATCTGCGCGCCTTCCTCCATCACGTCGGCCGGGTCTTCGGTCAGGAGGCCGACCAGCTGCTTGCGTCCCGGCAACTGCATGTCGGGCCGCGCCAGCGAACGCTTGCCGACGAAGTCGGGCTTTTTCTTGCCGACCGCCCAGCCCAGCCCCGCATCATCGGGCGTCAGCGTGCCGTCGGTATCCTGGCCGACGATGATGTAACCCTTTTCGGCACGCAGGACGTGCATGGTCTCGGTGCCGTAGGGCACGATCCCGTGCGCCTGACCGGCGGCGTGGATCGCCTCCCACACCATACGGCCCTGGTCGGCGGGCACGTTGATTTCATAGCCGAGCTCGCCGGTGAAGCTGACGCGGAAGAGGCGCGTGGGCACGCCGCAGATGCGGCCCTCGCGGATCGCCATGTGCGGGAAGGCCTCGCGCGACAGGTCGATGCCTTCGACCAGCGGCGCGATGACGTCGCGCGCCTTGGGCCCTTGCACCGCGATGACCGACCACTGCTCGGTGGTCGATGTCAGCCAGACGTCAAGGTCGCTCCATTCGGTCTGGAGATAGTCCTCCATCATCGCCAGCACGCGCGCCGCGCCGCCGGTCGTGGTCGTCAGGTGGAACCGGTCCGCTGCAAGCCGCGCCGATACACCGTCATCGGTGATGAACCCGTCCTCGCGCAGCAGCAGGCCATAGCGACAGCGTCCCGGCTCGAGCGCCTTCCACGGGTTGGTATACATGCGGTTGAGAAACTCGGCGGCGTCCGGCCCGACCACCTCAATCTTGCCCAGCGTCGAGGCGTCGAACATGCCGACCCGCTCGCGCACGGCGAGGCATTCGCGCGCCACGGCGGCATCCATGCTTTCCCCGCCCTGCGGAAAGTAGCGCGCGCGGCGCCATTGCGCCACGTTCTCGAACACCGCCCCTTGCGCAGTCGCCCAGTCGTCGATCACTGTCTTGCGGATCGGCTGGAACAGCGCGTCCTTGTGGTGGCCCATCAGCGCGCCGAACGTCTGCGGCGTATAGGGCGGGCGGAACGTGGTCAGCCCGATGTCAGCGACCGGCCGCGCCAGACTGTCCGAGGCGATCTGCAACCCGTTGAGGTTGCTGGTCTTGCCCTGGTCGGTGGCCATGCCGTTGGTGGTATAGCGCTTGATGTGTTCGATCGAGCGCATGCCCTCGCGCACGGCCAGGTCGATGTCGCGCGCCTTTACGTCGTTCTGATAATCGACGAAGGCCTTGGTCTTGTAGATCGGCTTTGACGAAGGCAGCGTGCCGATCGCCAGCCCGGTGCCCAGGTCCCAGGCTCCGGCGCCCGAACCCACCACGCGGCAGGCCTCGATCGCGGTGTCGGGCAGATAGGCGCCCCAGCCTGCGTCCCAGCGCAGGCTGCCCTTGGCGTGGCTCCACAAATGCACGGTCGGCGTCCATCCGCCTGCCATGAGCAGCGCGTCGACCGACAGGCTCTGCGCCTGACCCGTGCCGCCGGCGGCAAACGTCACGCCGGTCACGCCGTGGCGCCCCGATACGCCCGTGACGGCGTGGCCGAGATGCACGGCGATGCCGGCCCCGCGCATGGCATTCACCAGGTCGGCGGACACGTCGGTGCGCAGATCGATCACGGCAACGACGTTGACGCCCGCCTGCTTCATGGCCAGCGCATCACGCCAGCCGCTGTCGTGCACCGCCATGACCGCCACGGCACGGCCCACCGCCACGCCATAGCGCACTGCCAGCGTACGGCCTGCGCTTGCCAGCATCACGCCGGGCACATCGTTGCCGTCGAACACCAGCGGCCGCTCGATCGCGCCCTGCGCCAGGACGACCTCGCCGGCCCGGATGCGCCAGAGCCGCTCGCGTGCGCCCTTGGCCTCGGCCGGGGCGACGTGGTCGGTCAACTGTTCGACCGCGCAGAGGAAGTTCTGGTGGTAATAGCCGAACGCGGTCGTGCGGGTCAGCAGGCGGACGTTGGGCAGGCGCCGCAGCGCCATGACCTTGTCGGCCACCTCGCCCCACAGGGCGGCATCGGACAGCGCGCCGCCGCCCGGCTCGTCCTGCTCGTCGATCAGGATCACCCGGCCGCCGCCCTGTGCCGCGGCCAGCGCCGCATCGATGCCGGCAAGGCCCGCACCGACGACCAGCGTCTCGCAATGGGCATAAGTCGCGTCGTAATGGTCGGGATCGCGCTGGGTCGGGCTGGCGCCCAGGCCGGCTAGACGGCGGATCACCGGCTCGTATAGCTTCTCCCAGGCCGACCGCGGCCACATGAAGGTCTTGTTGTAGAACCCAGCCGGGAAGAACGCCCCGAGCCGGTCGTTCACCGCGACGAGATCGAACTTGAGCGAGGGGAAGCGGTTCTGGCTTTCCGCGGCCAGCCCCTCGTACAGCGCGACCGAAGGCGCACGCAGGTTGGGCGTGCGACGGCCCCAGCCCTCACCGGTGTTGCCCCGGTCGACCGTGACCAGCGCATTGGGTTCTTCCACGCCGACGGCGAGCAGGCCGCGCGGGCGGTGATACTTGAACGAGCGCCCGAACAGCGTCACGCCGCTGGCGACCAGCGCCGTCGCGAGGCTGTCGCCGGCAAAGCCCTGGTACGAACGCCCGTCGAAACGGAACGATAGCGGGCGGGCGCGATCGACACGGCCGCCGGCGGGCAGACGGTATCCGCTCATCGGCGTGCCTCCCCGGCCTTGTAGGTCTGTTCGAAGCGGTCGGTCACGGTATCGCGCACCGCGTTGAAGAAGCGGCCGCAGCCATGCACATGGCGCCAGCGCTCATGATGCCGGCCCCGCGGGTTGCGGCGGATGTAGAGATAATGTTCCCAGTCCTCGTCGGACAGGGCGGCGGGATCGAGCGGGCGGGCGATATGCGCCTCGCCGCCATAGACGAATTCCACCTCGGGCAAGTCCTGCTCGCAATAGGGACAGCGTATCAACAGCATGGGTCGGTCCTGCCCTCGCTCAGTGGGCGACGGCGGCCGCAGCCGCCTCGTCGATCAGGCGACCGTTGCGGAAACGGTCGAGGTTGAACGGCGCGTTGATCGCGTGCGGCGCGTCATGCGCGATGGTGTGGGCCAGAAGATCCGCCGCGCCCGGCGTCGCCTTGAAGCCGCCCGTGCCCCACCCGCAGTTGACGTAGAGGCCTTGCACCGGCGTCTTGCCGAGGATCGGCGAGCGATCGGGCGTCACGTCAACGATGCCGCCCCAGGTGCGCAGCATCTTCATTCGGGTGAAGATCGGGAAGATCTCGCAGATCGCCGCCAGCGTGTGCTCGATGATGTGGAACGCGCCGCGCTGCGAATACGAGGTGTACTGGTCGGTGCCGGCGCCGATCACCAGCTCGCCCTTGTCGGACTGGCTGATATAGGCGTGCACGGTGTTCGACATGACCACGCAGGGGAAGATCGGCTTGACCGGCTCCGACACCAGCGCCTGCAGCGGATAGCTTTCCAGCGGGAACTGCAAGCCCGCCATGTTCATGACCACCGAGGTATTGCCCGCAGCAGAGACGCCGATCTTCTTCGCGCCGATGAAACCTCGCTCGGTCTCCACCCCCTGCACCGCCCCGTCCGGGCCGCGTCGGATACCGGTGACGGCGCAGTTCTGGATGATGTCGACGCCCAGCGAAACGGCCTTGCGGGCATAGCCCCAGGCGACACTGTCGTGCCGCGCAGTGCCGCCGCGCCGCTGCAGCGCGCCGCCCAGAACCGGATGGCGCGCATTGGGCGCGATATCGAGCGGCGGGCAATAGGCCTTGCATTCCTCGGGCGTCAGCCATTCGTTGTCCACGCCGTTCAGACGGTTGGCGTGGATGTGCCGCTTGAAGCTCTGGATGTCATGGACGTTGTGCGCGAGCATCAGCACGCCGCGCTTGGAATACATGACGTTGTAGTTGAGCTCCTGGCTCAGCCCGTCCCACAGCTTGACCGCGTGGTCATAGAGATGGGCGCTCTCGTCGTAGAGATAGTTCGAGCGGATGATCGTGGTGTTGCGGCCGGTATTGCCGCCGCCCAGCCAGCCCTTCTCGATCACCGCGACATTGCGGATCCCGTATTTGCTGGCTAGGTAGTAAGCCGCGCCCAGCCCGTGTCCGCCAGCGCCGACGATGATGACATCATACTCGGCCTTGGGCGCCTTGTCGGGCCAGTGCTCGGGCCACGACTGGTGGCCGTTGAGCGCTTCGGAAAACAGGCTGAACGCGGAAAAGCGCTTCATCTTATGGCTGTCCTGCAGCTTCGAGCGCAGCCTTGCCGCGTTCGACGTAGAAGGTCTTGAAGGCATCGACGAGGTTTTCCTCGAGCGCATATTGCCCGGGGCGATAGCCATCGGTCTCGATGCCGGCGTGGTTCATCTCGGCCAGGTGCCGGTCCTGCCGGTTGGTCGCCTTCCACACGTGCGTCAGGTTCTCGACCGTATAGTCCTCGCCCTCGACCGCATCCTCGTGGACCAACCACGAGGTGCGCAGGATCGACTTGTTCGGCCCCTGCGGCATGACGCTGAACGTCACGACGTGGTCGCAGCAGAAATGGTGCCACGAATTGGGCTGGGTCCACACCGAAACACTGGTCGGCTCGGCATGGTCGAGCGGCCAGATCATCTTCTTGGACGCCGGCTTGCCGTCGATGGTCTGCGACAGCGCGCCATGCGCGAGGCCAAGCCGGCCCACGCGATGCCACCCGCCATCGGGAAACTCGACCAGGTCCTGCCACACGCCGAGCGACTTCCAGTGCTCAACCTGCGCGGCGATGTCGTCTTCGCCGTCGGCGTCACCGTCTTCGGGGTTACCGCGGCCGAAGCCCGAACCGCTCAGCGAATTGAGCAGTTCCGGGTGATTGGCCTCGCAATGATAGCACTCGCGGTTGTTCTCCATGACCAGCTTCCAGTTCGCCGTGTCATGCAGGTCCTCGACCGCGACGACCTTGAGCTTGTCCATGTTGTACAGCCCGATCCCGGCCGCGATGTCGGTCTTGGCCGGCTCGATCGGAGGGGGATTGTCGGACAGACAGATGAACAGCAGGCCGCCGCAGTTCTCCAGCGCCACCTCGCGCAGGTTGTGCGCGCTCTTCTCGAAGCCCTCGGGCATGCCGCGTGCGGCGATCAGCTTGCCGTCGAGGCCGAAAGTCCAGAAGTGATAGGGGCACATGATGCGCGGCATCGAGCCGGTCTGCGTCTGGCAGATGCGCGCGCCGCGGTGCGTGCAGGTGTTGTAGAACGCGCGGATTTCTCCGTCCCGGCCGCGCACGATGAAGACCGAATTGTTGGCCATCTCGAACACGTAGAAGTCGCCGGGGTTCTTCACGTGCGCCACGGTGCAGGCATAGAGCCACACCGACTTGAGCATGACCTCGGTGTCGAACCGGAAGGCCTCCTCGCTGGTGTAGAGGGCCTGCGGCAGGGTGTAGCCGGGGCGATCCTGGTTAAGCAGATCGGCAATCGCATCGAAATTGTGCATGAGGACTAGCTCCGCAATGCAAGGTTTTCGGGGTCGAAGGGCGAATCCGGGATCACCACTGCCTTGTGCTTCTTGCCGAGGATAGAAATCTCCAGCTCGGTGCCCACGGCTGCGTGGTCAGGTGCGATCATCGCCAGCGCCAGCGACTTGCCGACGCGCCAACCATAGCCGCCCGATGTTGCGCGGCCAACCAGTTGTCCCTCACGATAGATCGCCTCGGAGCCTCGGGCGTCGGCATCGCTGACGTCGAGGACTTCGAGAGTGACGAGGGTATGCGAAAGGCCGGTTTCCTGTTTTGCCAGCACGCCGTCACGACCGACAAAATCCGGCTTCTTCATGGATATGAAGCGTTCAAGACCCGATTCCAGCGCGTTGTATTCGACCGACAATTCGCGCGGGATCAGCTTGTAGCTCTTTTCGAGCGCCATCGAGGTCATGGCGCGGATACCGAAGGGCTTGATGTCGAACTCGGCGCCCGCAGCCATCAGCTTGTCGAAGATGTAGTTCTGCATCTCGATCGGGTGGTGGAACTCGTAGCCAAGCTCGCCGATGAAGTTGACGCGCAGGGCATCGCAGGGTGCAGCGCCGATCGAGATCCGCTTGCCGGTCAACCACGGGAACGCAGCATTGGACAGGTCGGTGTGCGTCACCTTCTGCAGCACGTCGCGCGCCTTCGGCCCGGCCAGGACGAGCACGCCCATCGCGGTGGTCAGGCGCTCGAACCGCACCGAATTGTCGTCGGGCAGCGCCTTGCGCAGATAGTCGTGGTCATGCGCCTCGAGCGCCCCGGCCGAGACCAGGTAGTAGCTTTCGGGACCGCGCTTATAAACGGTGAACTCCGCGCGAACCCCGCCCGAGGGGGTGAGCAGGTACGACAGCGTGACGCGGCCGGTCTTCTTGGGCACCGCATTGCTCAGCAGGCGGTTCAGCCAGTCTTCCGCGCCGGGGCCGGAGATGAGGCACTTGGCAAAGGCGCTCATGTCCTGGATGCCAACCTTTTCCGTCACATGGCGGCATTCGTTGCCAACATGCTCGAAGTAGTTGGAGCGGCGGAACGACCACTTTTCGCGGATCGGCGCGCCGGGCACGTCAGGATGATTGTGGTTGAGCAGCGTCTCGGGCTTCTCGAGGTCGTCCTCGGTCAGCTCGTAGCCTTCGGGCGCGAACCAGTTGGGGCGCTCCCATCCGAAGACCGAGCCGAACACCGCGCCGAGCGCCTTCATCCGGTCGTAGCACGGGGTCTGGCGCAGCGGGCGCGCGGCCTCGCGCTCTTCATCGGGGTAGTGCACGGTGAAGACCTTGGCGTAGGCCTCCTCGTTCTTCTCGATCAGGTAGCCTTCGCCGGCATAGTCGCCGAAGCGGCGGGGATCGACGCCCATCATGTCGATGCTGGGTTCACCCTCGACGATCCAGTTGGCCAGCTGCCAGCCTGCGCCACCGGCGGCGGTGATGCCGAAACTGTGGCCTTCGTTGAGCCAGAAGTTCTTGCGTCCCGGGGCCGGGCCGACGATCGGCGAGCCATCGGGCGTATAAGCGATCGCGCCGTTGTAGACTTTCTTGAGGCCGACTTCGCCGAACGCGGGCACGCGCTCGATCGCCGAGAGGATATAGGGCTCGAGCCGCTCGAGCGCGTCGGGGAACAGCTCGTACTCGCTGTTTGCCGCCGGCCCCTTCACGTAGCATGCCGGGGCCCCGATCTCGTAAGGGCCGAGCAGCAGACCGCCGGCTTCCTCGCGCATGTACCAGCTGGAGTCGCTTTCGCGCAGCACGCCCATCTCGGGCAGTCCCTTGGCGCGGCGCTCCATAATCGCGGGGTGCTGTTCGGTGACGATGTACTGATGCTCGACCGGGATCACCGGAACGTCGAGGCCGACCATGGCGCCGGTCTGGCGGGCGAAGCTGCCCGAGGCCGAGACGACGTGCTCGCAGGTGATGTCGCCTTGGTCGGTCGAGACCACCCATTCGCCGTTCGGCTTCTGCACGATGCCGGTGACGGTCGTGTTGCGGTAGATCGTCGCGCCGCGCTGGCGGGCACCCTTGGCGAGGGCCTGCGTTAGGTCGGCGGGCTGGATATAGCCATCGGCTGGATGCTGGATCGCGCCGAGCACGCCGTCCATCTGCGCCAGCGGCCAGATTTCCTCGACCTGTTCGGGCGTCAGGAAATTGACCTCGACCCCGATCGTATTGGCGACGCCGGCGTAGTACCGGTACTCGTCCATGCGGTCCGCACTGTTGGCGAGGCGAATGTTCGACACGCGCGAAAAGCCGACGTTGAGCTCGGTTTCGGCCTCGAGGCTGGGATAGAGATCGACCGAATACTGGTGCAGCTTGCCAACCGAGTACGACAGGTTGAACAGCGGGAGGAGGCCGGCGGCATGCCAGGTCGAACCCGAGGTCAATTCCTTGCGCTCGATCAGGACGACGTCGCTCCAGCCCATCTTGGCCAGATGGTAGAGCGTGCTGACACCCACCACGCCCCCGCCAATGACCACCACGCGTGCAGATGTCTTCATGTCTCGCCTTCCGACTTTCGTGTCGCTGCTGTTGCCCCAGCTATGCCACAGTCGCGAACCGCGGCAATGGAGCACCGCAGCCATTTCCAAAACTAATGTGAGGGATTAGAAAAGAGCGCACAGGCGCGGCATTGGCGAAATGACAATCAGAGAGGTCCTCGCGCCGCACCACCCTCGCTGACGGCCGTTTGCAACCGATCTGCCGCGCTCCCGGATTTGGCCCTTCCCCGGATTAGCCAAGTTAATGCTGCCACCAAGCAAGCGTAATTATGACGAAACAGTAGACCTCGCGAAATATAGTCGTAATTTCATGAGCTTGACTCATGACCTTCTTGCTTGATGCACTGATCCGCTCTTGACGGGAACCTTGCTGTTCACCGCTTGCCGCAGGTGCGGTGTTGATGCACCATCCCCGGACTAGGGTGATCGCCCCCGCCACGAGGGGCCAGCTTGAGGGAGCTGTCATGCATAACCTGGTTCAGGAAGGCTTTGGTCTCGATAAAAACGACAAGAAACCCGTCCGTTCGGCCATGACGCGCCTACGATGCGCGGCGCTTGCGGGAACGGCGTTGCTGTTCGCCCTGCCGGCTCATGCGCAGGAAACGCCGCAGACGACGACAGCGGCAGACGCCGGCAGCGGCAGCACCGACATCGTCGTCACGGCGCAGCGCCGCGAGCAGAAGCTCAACGACGTCGGCATCGCGGTCTCGGTCATTTCGGCGAAGGACCTGCGCGCACTCAACATCAACAATGCGACCGACATCGTCCGCGCGATCCCCAACCTCAAGTACAACGCTTATGGCTCGAGCCAGGTGGTGTTCAACATCCGCGGCGTCTCGCAGAACGACTACGGCGATCAGCAGGAGCCGCCGGTCGCAGTCTATCAGGATGACAGCTACGCCAGCTCGATCACGACGGCGGGCTTCCCGATCTTCGACCTTGCCCGCACCGAAGCGCTGCGCGGCCCGCAGGGTACGCTGTTCGGCCGCAACGCCACGGGCGGTGCCGTGCAGTTCATTTCCAATCAGCCTAGCCACGATTTCGGCGGATACCTGTCCGGCACGACCGGCAGCTTCAACCAGTCGGTCATCGAAGGCGCGCTGACCGGCGGCCTCAGCGACACGCTGGCCGCACGCGTGGCCGGGATCTACGATCGGGATTCGGGCTATATCAAGAACCTGCTGCCCGGCGGCAAGGATCTGGGCGGCAACAACCACTGGGCGGTGCGCGGCATCCTGCAGTGGGACCCGACCAGCGACCTGCGCGCGCGCCTGACGGTGCGCTATGCCGGCGCGGATGGCGAACGCCAGGCCGGCGCCTATACACTGACCCCGGCTTGCCCCAACGCGCAGTTCCAAGGCGAATTTCTCGGCGCCAACCAGGTCTGCGACTACTGGAACAACTACGGCGGCGTTTCCTACAACGGCGGCGTTCCGGGCTCGGTCGCCAACGGCTATGCCAACCCCGCGATCACCGCCACGCAGGGCGGCAATCCGTGGCAGACCTATAGCGCGGGCGACAACTTCGTGAACCGCAAGCAGTTTGCGGCCACGCTGCGCCTCGAGGCCAAGCTCGGCGCGTTCGACGTGACCTCGATCACCGATTACCAGAACCTGGCGAAGTTCTACATCGAGAGCGACGACGGCGTGCCCGGCCTGCCCTATGTCGAAGGCGCGGCCTTGCCGCCGTTCACCACGGGGCCTTGCGCGACCGCGCCGTCGATCACCTGCTACGCCTCGGGCACGGTATTTTACCAGCGCGCGCGGACGCAGCAGATCACACAAGAACTGCGCGCCGCCGCGACGCTGGGGCAGAACTACCTGACCTTCGGCGCCTTCGGCATGCTGCTCACCGGCAATTACACGGCCAAGTACGCCACCCCCTTCGACCAGTACGATCCGCTCGTCCGCTTCTACCAGCGCACGCGCTCGTTCGCGATCTTCGCGCAGGACGAATTCAAGTTCGACGACCACTGGAAGCTGATCGTGGGCGCGCGCTATTGGCGTGACAGCAAACTCGCCTGGTACACCGGCACGGAATCCATCTCGGGCCTGAGCCTCAACTGGGGGCCGAGCGGGATCAACTTCTTCGATCCCACCGGCGCGGCCGACCCGGCGAACGTGACGGTCAAGCCTTCGGCCGCGACCCCGACCTTCGACGGCGTGACCGCGCGCGCCGAACTGGATTTCAAGCCGACGCCCGACACGCTGCTCTATGCCAGCTACAACCGCGGCTCCAAGTCGGGCGGGTTCACGTTCTCAACTGGCACCCCGTTCCCGGGCCAGGCGCTGACCGACACGCTGAACAACATTCCCTACCGGCCCGAGACGCTCAACGATTACGAAGTGGGCCTGAAGACCAAGATCGGCCCGAACGTCCAGTTCAACCTTGCGGCGTTCTATTATGATTACAAAAACTACCAGGCCTATGTTCAGGTCGGTTATACCCAGCTGGTGCGCAACCTGCCTGCCACGATCAAGGGGATCGAGGCCGAGCTGACCGCGCATCCGATCGATGGCCTGACGATCCAGGGCTCGGGCGCGCTGCAGGACAGCAAGGTCAAGAACGTGCTGCTGCCCGACGGCGCCACGCTGGTCGAGCACAACCTCCCGCAGGCGCCGGGCTTCTCGGGCAACGCGCTGGTCCGCTACGAGTTCGGCATGGGTGGCGGCCGCGTCTCGTTGCAGGCCGATGCCCTCTACACCGGCAAGTTCTGCTTTTCGGTGCTGTGTGCGCCGGACGAGCGCGAGGATGCCTACCATGTCGAGAATGCGCGCATCGGGGTGATCCCGGCGGGCAACAAGCTGGAATTGGCGGTCTTCGTCAACAACCTCTTCAACCGCGTCTATCGCTCCTACGCCTTCGACGGGTCGCTTTACTGGGGCGATGCGCTGAGCGTGTACGGCAAGCCGCGCACCTGGGGCATCACCGCCCGCATCAACTTTGGTCAATAAGCCGATGGCGGCGGGCTCACCTCGATCGCGGGCCCGCCGCCTACCCCCGATTTCCGGTCGCCAAGACTTCGCGCCGTTGGCCATGACCGATTGGAGTTGCCACGCCCCATGACACCCGTCTCCCTGCGCTCCGCCGCCCTTGCCCTGCTCGGCAGCGCTTCGCTTGTCGCCGGCGCCCTCGCGCTTAACGGATGTACCCGGGCGGTGGCCGACACGCCGGATAACCTTCTTGTCGCGCCGGCTGCGGGTGACGAATGGCGCTTTACCGGCGGCGACTTCGCCGGGACCTGGTATTCGACGCTTAGCGACATCAACCCCGGCAATGTGGCCCAGCTCGGCTATGCCTGGTCCTACGAAATGGGCACCGAGCGCGGGCAGGAAGCCAGCCCGCTGGTGATCGACGGGGTGATGTACACCTCGGGCGTATGGGGCAATGTCTATGCGCTCGACGCCGCCACGGGCAAACTGATCTGGCAATACGATCCGCAGGTCGACGGCCAGGCCGGTCGCAACCCCTGCTGCGATGCGGTCAACCGCGGTATCGCCTATCGCGACGGCGTGGTCTTCGTCGCCTCGGTCGACGGCAAGCTGCACGCGATCGACGCCAAGACCGGCGAGGCGCGCTGGACCGCCGACACGATCATCGACCACAAGCAGCCCTACAGCTCGACCGGCGGCGTGATCCTGACCAAGGACGCGGTGGTGATCGGCAATTCGGGCGCTGACATCGGCGATGGCGGCCTGCGCGGCTATATCTCCGCCTGGGACATCAAGACCGGTGCGTTCAAGTGGCGGTTCTTTACCGTCCCGCCCGCGCCCGGCCGGCCGTTCGAGCATCCCGAGATGGAACTGGCAGCCAAGTCGTGGGCGCCGGATCGCGACGGGCGCATCCAGAACGGCGGCACGGTGTGGGACGGATTGTCCTACGATCCCGAGACCGACCAGATCGTGTTCGGCACCGGCAACGCCTCGCCCTACATGCGCTCGGCGGTGACGGGGAAGCGACACGACGACCTGTTCAACGCCTCGATCGTCGCGGTCAGCGCGCAGAACGGGCGGATGACCTGGTACTACCAGACCACGCCCGGCGATGAATGGGACTACGACGCGGTCCAGAAGTTCGTCTTCGCCAATCTCACCATCGGCGGACAGAAGCGCCGCGTGGTTATGCAGGCGTGCAAGAACGGGTTCTTCTACACGCTCGACCTCAAGAGCGGAAAGCTGCTCGCCGCCGATGCGTTCACGTACGTGAACTGGGCCAAGGGCGTCGACCTTGCCAGCGGGCGGCCGATGGTGACGCAGCAGGCGGACTATGCCAAGACGCCCAAGAACGTCTATCCTTCGTGGGCGGGCGGGCACACCTGGAACCCGATGTCGTTCAGCCCGCAGACCGGGCTGGTCTATATCCCCGCGATCGACGCGGGCAACGTCATGGTCAACATGAAGGCCAACGGCGGGTCGATCAATCACCTCGAAGGCTTCTTCTCCTCCGACGGCATCTTCCCCGACGATCTTTATGATCCGGCCGCACTCAAACGGCTGTTCGGCCCCTTGCCGGCCAAGGAGCAATTGCAGCAGGAACGCCCCGGCGTGAAGCTGGTGCGCGAAGTGCTGCGGGCCTGGGACCCCGTCGCCAAGAAGGTTGTGTGGGAGCGCGTCACCTCGGAGGGCCAGCGCGGCTATGACGGTGGCGTATTGAGCACGGCGGCCGGCCTCGTGTTCCAGGGGCGCGGCGATGGCTCGCTCTGGGTCTACGACGCGCGCACCGGCCAGTCCCTCAAGACCATCCAGACCGGCAGCCACATCATGGCTGCGCCGATGACCTACAAGATCGGCGGGGTGCAGTACGTGGCGGTACAGGTCGGCTATGGCGGGTCGGGCATCAGCTTCCCGATCCCGCCGTCGAGTGCGGCCTATGCCTATCGCAACACCAATCGCATCCTCGTGTTCAAGCTGGGCGGCGGCGCGGTGCCGATGCCCGACAAGCGCGAGCCGATCCCCTATCTCAAGCCGCCGCTGAGCAAGGCCACGCCGGCGCTCATCGCGCGCGGCGAGAACCTGTTCACCGAAAACTGCTCGCGCTGCCACGTGCTCGGCACGCCGAGCGTCACTCCGGACCTCAGCCGCCTGCCGCCCGAGATCCACGCCGCCTTCAACGATATCGTGTTGAAAGGCGCGCTGGCGCCGATGGGCATGGGCCGATTTGATGATATCGTCACGCCGTCCGACGTGAACGCCATTCATGCCTACCTGATCGACCAGCAGCGACAGGGCTATGCGGCGCAGCAGAAGACGCTGAACCAGAACAAGAAAGCGAGCAAGTAAGGATGTCTGCACCGGTACACGGTTCCTCTGGCCCCCACGCCGCGGGGGGCGAAGCGCTCGCGCACTCGCTCAAGCCACGCCACGTCGCGATGATCTCGATTGGCGGGATCATCGGTGCGGGCATCTTCGTCGGGTCGAGTTCGGCGATCGCCATCGCCGGCCCCGGCGTGCTGCTGACCTATGCGATGTGCGGCACGCTCGTTTTCGTCATCATGCGCATGCTCGGCGAAATGGCGATGGCCCGCCCCGGCGTCGGCTCGTTCACCGGCTATGCCGCACTGGGCCTTGGCCCCTGGGCCGGGTTCACCACCGCCTGGCTCTATTACTACTTCTGGGTCATCACCATCGCGGTCGAGGCGATCGCGGGGGCCAATATGCTGACCCCGTTCATCCCGCTGCCGATGTGGGTGCTGGCCGCCGCGCTGATCGGCACGATGACACTGGTCAACCTGTTCTCGGTCAAGACCTATGGCGAGTTCGAGTTCTGGTTCGCCTCGCTCAAGGTAGTGATGATCGTCGGGTTCATGGCGCTGGGCCTGGCCTTCATCTTCGGCTTCGGGCCGGGGCTGGCCAATGTAAGCGCCAGCTTTGCGCGCGGTGGCGGCGCTTTCCCGCTCGGCATCGGCGCGATCTTCACCGCAATCCCGGTGGTGATCTTCTCGATGATGGGCTCGGAAGTGGCGACGATCGCCGCAGTCGAAACCGAGGACCCTGCGCGCAACATCGTGCGCGCGGCGCGCACCGTCACGCTGCGCATCATGTTCTTCTACATCGGCTCGCTTTGCGTCATCATGGCGATCCTGCCGTGGAACGACGTCGTCGCCGGGCAGTCGCCGTTCGTCGCCGCGCTGTCGATCATCAAGGTGCCGGGCGCGCAGGCGCTGATCGGCGCGGTGATCTTCACCGCGATCGTCTCGTGCCTCAATTCGGCGATCTACGTGTGCAGCCGCATGCTGTTCGAGATGGGCGGACGCGGCGATGCACCAGCCGCTTTCGCGCGGGTTTCCACGCGCCGGGTGCCGACGCTGGGCATCGTTCTGTCGAGCCTTGCCGGGTTCGCCGTCGTGCTGACCTCGGTGTTCTCGCCCGATGGCGTGTTCACCTTCCTGCTGCAGTCCTCGGGTGCGACGATCCTGTCGGTCTATCTGCTGATCTCGCTCAGCCAGATCGCACTGCGCCGCCGCCTCGAAGCACAGGGCGAGCGTCTCGACGTCAAGGTCTGGGCCTTCCCGCTTGTGTCGTATGCCGCTGTCGCCGGGATCATCGCCGTGCTGGTGATGATGGCGCTGATGCCCGACCAGCGTCTGCAGGTCGCGCTCAGCCTCAGCGTCTTCGCCGCCTGCATCGTCGCACATTTCCTGCGCGGCGCGCGCGGGCGCCGCGTGGCGACGGCCTAAGGCGCTTCTCGAAGGGCTCTCCCCACCAACGACATACCGGGATCGACGAGCGTCGTTGCTTGCAGGTGCAACCATCGACTAAGCCGCAAGCCTGCGGCGCCGATCCCCCCTCGCGCGTCGTCCAATCGTCCGCCACGGCCCCAGCCCTCCCCCCGGCTTGGCCGTGGCGGCCACTGACAGGGACAAACCGATGGATCGTCGTCACGTATTGAAGGCGGGCGTTGCCACCGCCGGTTTCGCCGCCCTGCCCACTTTCCTCGCCGCCCGCGCCGCTGCCGCAACCGCCGCCGCGCCGCAGTCGGCCGAGGACATGCGCCTCAATGCGCTGTTCGACGCGATGATGGTCGAAACGCTCGACCATTCGCCCGAGACCGTGACCGGGCTCGGCCTCGACAGCGGCGCCCGCGCCAGTGCGAAAGCCAGGCTCGACGATCGCTCGCTTGCCGCCTGGAACGACGCCAAGGCGCGCAACGCCGCGAACCTGGCCCGCCTGCGCGCGATCGACGTCAGCAAGCTGACCGGCAACAACCGGTGGAACCACGCCAGCGTGCTGTTCTCGGCGCAAGTCTCGGACGAGATGGCGCGCGGCTTCCCGACCGTCGGCAGCCCCTATGCGGTGACGCAGCTGACCGGCTGCTACCAGCAGATCCCCGATTTCCTCGACAGCCAGCACACGATCGAGACCGCCGCCGACGCCGACGCCTACCTGTCGCGCCTGTCGGCCTTCGGCACCGCGCTCGACCAGGACAGCGAAGCGGTCCGCCACGACGAGGCTGCGGGGGTGATCCCGCCCGATTTCATCATTTCGCGGGCGCTGGTGCAGATGAAGGCACTACGCGACGTGCCGCCCGCGCAATCCAACCTCGTGACCTCGATCAGCCGGCGCACCGCCGAAAAGGGGATCGCCGGTGACTGGGCGGCGCGCGCCGAGGCAACGTACAAGGCGCAGGTCCTGCCCGCACTCGGGCGCCAGATCGCGTTGCTCGAGGCGCAATTGCCCAAGGCCGTCCATACCGCTGGCGTCGCCCGCCTGCCCAAGGGCGAGGAGCTCTACCGTCTCTCGCTCAAGAGCTATACCACCAGCGACATGGCGCCCGAAGAGATCCACCGCGTCGGGCTCGAGCTGATCGCCAGGCAGAGCGCCGAGGCTGACGCGATCCTCAAAAGCCAAGGTTACACCAAAGGCACCGTCGGCCAGCGCCTGCGCGCGATGTACGACGATCCGAAGTTCCGCTATCCCAACACCGACGCGGGCAAGGACAAGCTGCTCGCCGACCTCAACAAGCAGGTCGTGGCGATGGAAGCGCGCCTGCCGCAGTATTTCGGCACCCTGCCCAAGACTCCGCTGGCGATCCGCCGCGTGCCCAAGGCGATCGAGGCCGGCGCACCGGGCGGCTACTACCAGAACGGCACGCTCGATGGCTCGCGCCCCGGTGCCTATTACATCAACCTGCGCGACACCGCAGAAGTGCCGAGCTGGACCCTGCCGACCCTGACCTATCACGAAGGCGTGCCCGGCCATCACTTCCAGCTTTCGCTGGCGCAGGAAGCGGGCCTGCCGACGATCCGCAAGATCCAGTTCTTCTCGGGCTACGGGGAAGGCTGGGCGCTCTACGCCGAGCAACTCGCGGTCGAGATGGGGGTCTATGCCAACGACCCGATGGGCCACGTCGGCCAGCTGCACGACAGCATCTTCCGCGCCGTACGCCTCGTGGTCGACAGCGGCATGCACGCCAAGGGCTGGAGTCGCGAGCAGGCGGTCAAATTCTACACCGACACGATCGGCGATCCCGAGACCGCAGCGGTGACCGAAGTCGAGCGCTATTGCGTGTGGCCGGGCCAGGCCTGCAGCTACATGATCGGCAAGCTCGACTGGCTGCGCCTGCGCGACAAGGCTCGCCGTGAACTGGGCAGCCGGTTCGACATCCGCCGCTTCCACGATGCAGGGCTGCTGCCCGGCGCGATGCCGCTGACCGTGCTGGACCAGTGCATCGACGCCTATATCGCGGCGGCCAAGGCTTAAGGCTCCGCCCCTCCACCAGCCTGCGGCTGGTCCCCCTCCCCATTGCATGGGGAGGAACGATCCTCCCCACATCGTGGGGAGGGGGACCGCCCGCGCAGCGGGTGGTGGAGGGGCTATCTACCTCTCATTCATCCCACGGCGGGATCTCGCCCGCCCCGACCTTGCTCGACGTGCCCAGCAGGAACCCGCCGTAGACCTCGGTCGCGTCGGGATAGGCCTTCATCATCGCGGCTGACAGTTCGGCGGCCGAGTGGCTGCTGGCGCGTGCCGCGACGAAGGTCTTGATGTAGCGCCGGGTCCAGTCGATCGAACCGTTGTCGTCGGGCGTGCCGGGATGGCGGTGTCCTGCGACCACAGTGACCGGCTTCAGCGCATCGAGGCGGTCGAGCACCGCGAGCCAGGCGGTATAACGCTCGGGCGTATGTTCGCCGAGCCAGACATGCACTTGGTTGTACAGCACGTCGCCTGCCACGAGGGTGCGGCTTTCCGGGTCCCAGACGACGGTCGAATGAACGTGGTCGCCCTGCATCGGGCCGAGCACCTCGAGCTTGTGCCCTTCGAGGTCGATCGTGTCGCCGGTCATGGCCGTTGGCTGCACCGGGCGATGCGGGGCGTTGATGCCGAGCTGGCCGCTCCACCGCTTGAACTTGATCGGGATCGAGCGTGCCATGTCCTTGGCGGCGACCGGATTGGCGACGATCTTCGCGTCGGGGAAGGCATCGGCCAGCACGTCGAGGCCGAAGAAATGATCCGGGTGATCGTGGGTGATGACGATGGTGTCGAGGTGACGGCCGCTGTCGAGCACCGCCGCGGCGACGCGATAGGCGTCGGAGCGGGCGAAGGGCACATCGACCAGCACGGCGCCCTTGTCACCCTTGATGAGCGTGACATTGGCGAACATGCTGACCGGCCCGGTCGGGATCACCTGGTATTCGAGCGGCTTGGCCAGCGATGGGGTGCCGGCGGCGAGCGCGATGGTCGCAGCGGCGGCGGCGAGCAGGAAGCGTAGGCGCATGAAAGGGTTTCCTTGTCAGGCTCAGTGAGCGGTCTGGCCGCCGTCGATCACGAACAGGGCGCCGTTGCAGAAACTGGCGGCGTCGGAACACAAGTGCAGCACGGTGCCCGCCACTTCCTCGGGCGCCCCGGCGCGGCCCGAGACATTGTGGGCGAAGAACGCGGCCTTGAATTCGTCGCTGTCGAGCCAGGCCTGCGTCATCGGCGTGGCGATGAAGCCGGGCGCGATCGCGTTGATGCGGATGCCACGGGCCGAATACTCGACCGCCGCAGCCTTGGTCAGGCCGACGACCGCGTGCTTGGCCGCGACATAGTGCGACATGTTGGAATCGGCGACCAGCCCCGCGACCGAGGCGGTGTTGACGATGGCGCCGCGCCCCACGCTCAGGAAATGGCGGATCTGCGCCTGCATCGCATAGAACACGCCCTTGATGTCGACGTCGAAGATGAGGTCGAGGTTCTCGGGCGGCACCTCGTGCAACGGGAGCGGCGGCGGCAGGACACCGGCATTGTTGAACGCCATGTCGAGCGAGCCGAAACGGTCGAGCGCCAAGGCGACGAGATCGTCGTGCGCGGCGCGATCGCGCACGTCGGTCTTGCGGAACACCGCCCTGCCCCCTGCGGCGACGATCGCCTCGGCGACGCGGGCGGCATCGTCGTTCCAGTCGCCGATCACCACGGCGGCCCCTTCGAGGGCAAAGGCGGCGGCCGTGGCGGCGCCGATGCCGGTCGCGCCGCCGGTCATCACGCAGGTCTTGTCGGTAAAGCGCATCACATGATCCCCGATTTGCCAGGTGCAAGAATGCCGTTGGGGTCGATCGCGTGCTTGAGCGTGCGGTTGAAGGCGCGGTTCACCGACCCGTACTGCTGCGCGACGAGGTCCATCGAATTGACCCCGGTGCGATAGCTGGCCCAGCCTTGCGCGCCGAAGCGCACGACCAGGTCCTTGTAGCAGTCGTCCGCGCGCTGGTGCTCAGCCGGGTTCGACTTGTCGAACAGCAGCGCGATGATGTGGTGCAGGTCGCGCCAGCCGATCGCGTAGGCCGCGGTATAGTCGAAGCCATGCTTGTCGAGGATTTCGCGCGCAAGTGCGGTCTGCCGCTCTGCCTCACTGCCACGCGCTGCGGCGACGGGGGCGAACCAGGCCAGCCCGCCGCCCGAACCGCGCCAGCGCAGCAGCCCGATCTCATCGAGGTTGAGGCCACCCTGCATAAGCGTCTGGTGGTGGTGGAACCACGGATTGTCGCCCATCTCGGCTGCGGTCAGCACCTCGCCGCCGCTCGCTGTGAGGCTGGCGCGGATGATCGGCTCGACCCCGGCGATGGTCTCGTCGGTCCCGTATAGCGCAAAGTAGGTGTTCCACATGCCCAGGCCATTGGCCTTGGCCGCCTTCTTGACCGAGGCGTCGTCGAGCGGCGAGCCATCGGCCACGACCTCGTTGCGGCGCTTGAACATCGCCAGCTGGTAGGACGCGCTCATCATCAGGTTGCAGTTGGCGACGAGGTTGGAGACGCGCAGCGGACGCATCGCCTCGATGATGCGGGGGACGTCCGCCATGTCGCCATGGCGCACCATGAACGGCTTGTAGACCGGGGGCCTGGGCATCAGCCACATGCCCATCTTGGTGACGACGCCGAAGTTGGACTGCGTGAACAGGCCGTCGAGATAGGGCCCGTAGCCCCACTTGAACGCCTGCCACGCGGTGCTACCCTTGATGCTGCCCATGCCGGTGCGCATTACCTCGCCGCTCGGCAGCACGACCTCCATGCCGCACTGGAACATGAAGTGTTCGCCATAAGGAGTGTAGCCGACCCCGCGATCGAGCGTATTTCCGACCGGCGAGGCGATCGGACCCACCGTCGGCACGTCGATCCACAGCGGGATGTTGTTTTCCTCGAGATAGTCCTTGAGCTGCTGGTACGTCACGCCGGGCTCGAGCAGGCAGGTGCCGAGTTGCGCATCGACCTCGAGGATGCGGTTCATGCGCTTGAGGTCGAGGACCACCTGCCCGGGCGTGGCGGGCGAGGTCATGCCATAGCCCATGTTCTTGCCTGTCGAGACCGGCCAGATCGGCTGGCGATACTGATTGGCGATCCGCACGATCGCCTGCACCTCCTCAAGCGACTGCGGACAGACCGCGCCGACCGGCTTGTAGCGGTGGGCCGGGTCGGGGATATAGGCCTTCTCCCAGGGGGCGACCGCCTCCTCGTCGCCGAAGACCCATTCGGCGCCCACGACACCGCGAAACGCCTTCATCGCACCGGCGAAGTCCGCGCGGGTCAGGCCCGGGGCCAGCGGGGCAGGATTGGCCGCGCTGGCCCCGGTGCCGAGGCCCAGACTGGCGGCACTGACCAGGCCTGCACCGAGCAGGCCACGACGATCGAGATCGAGGCTCATTGGCCGTGCTCCTCGCGACGGGCGGGACTGGCTGAGATCCACTTTGCGAGAGCGTCGAGCTCGGCGGGCGTGATCTCGCTGGGGCGGAAGGCGGGCATGCCGTTCTGGCCATGGCGCACGATGTACGTGATCGCCTCCGCTGGCAGCGGGCGCCCGAGAATGATCGGGCCGACGTTGCGGCCATGGCAATAGCCGCAGACCTTGCCGTAGACCTGCGCCGGCGTGCGCTGCGGCAGGACAGCGCCGAGCGGTTGGCGCACCGGCGCGGCAGCGGGCGGTTGCGTGTTTTGGGCGTGGGCGGGCGCGGCCAGCAGCGGTAGCGCCGCTGCCAGCACAAGTGGCGTGAACCTGGTCATCATCCCCTCTCGTCAGCCGATCCGCGCTTGGCCTGATGCCCGCAAGGATCGTGCTGCGAGAGTGATATACCCGCCACGCAGCCCGCGCCACGCGGCGTTAGGTTCCCGCGTTGCGCACCGTGAAACGTCGCCGCGCTTGCGCGGATCGCGAAGGATCAGGCCGCCAGGCGCGTCGCCTCGTCTCCGCCCACCTCACCGAGGCGCTGGAGCGCGGCAAGGTCGTGCACGTCCATCCATCGGGCGCGCAGATCGACCAGGCCTTGGGCGCGGAGCGACTGCAGCACGCGGTTGACGTGGACCGGCGAGATGCCGACGAGATCGGCCATGTCGTACTGAGTCAGCGGCATGGCGCAGCGATCCTGGACGACGCGATTGCACGCCTTCAGCCGCGCATGAATTTCGCACAGCAGGTTGCACAGCCGCTCGGTGGCGGTCATGCGGCCGAGGTTGAAGATCCATTTCTCGCGGTTCTTGAGCAGCGTCACCATCGCGTTGAGCACACTCGACACGTTGTCCTCTTCCGAGGCGCCGCGCCCGTGGATGCGCGAGAGCGGCAGCCGAACCGCGCGAACCCGCGTAAGTGCCACGATCGGCAGGGTTGCCCTGCCCTGGAGCAGCCATTGCGGTTCGCAATAGTCTCCCGGCAGGAACAGCGTGATGATCTGCCGCCGACCGTCGGCAAGCAGGCGATACTGGCAGGCCCACCCCTCTTCGATGCGATAGACGCAGTCCATCGGCTCGTCGGCGCGGGCAAGGAATTCATGGCGGCGAAACTGGCACGTCGGCTGCGGCGTGCGGTGCGGGTCTGGTAGCATGGCCTGTCCCGAATGTTGGCATCGGCGCGACGCCGACGCGTGGTTTGATTGCCGCCAACATCGGACACCATCCGAATCGGACCATTCACACATGTTATTTTTTGCAAACACTTAGGACAAGCTGTGCGCCCGAAAGGACGACTTGACGATCACTCGATGGCGCCAATGCCGACTTGCTGACCTGCGTTAAGCCGCCGGACATATGCCTCTCCGGCAACGCTGAATTCCCGCAACGGACGCCTGACCGGTCCGGCCGCACCTTCTTCGAGGAAGGGCGAGACAAGAGCGAAGGAGAGCAGCCCGATGGCAAGCAAAAGCACCTCTTCCCCCACCGCAACCCCCGGCAGCGGCGACACCGCCAGGAACGCCGCCGACAGTAAATCCACAAGCGAAAGCGCCTCAAAGGACTCATCGAAGGACCGGACCGAGCGGTCGGCTTCGGCGGGGGCGGACCAAGCCAACGTCAAGTCCGCACCGTCGACCGATGGCAATCGCAAGAGCGGCAAGGACGACAAGGACGGCGCGGCCGTGGCCATGTTGCGCCAGGACCACCGCGACGTCGAGAAGCTGTTCAAGGAATACGAGAGCGCCGGTCGTTCGCGCAAGGAGGCGATCATCGCCGAGGTGTGCAAGGCGCTGACCCTGCACACCATGCTCGAGGAAGAAGTCTTCTATCCGGCATGCCGCGACGCGACGTCGGACGAAGACGACCTCGACGAAGCGCAGGTCGAGCACGACAGCGCCAAGCTGCTGATCGCCGATCTCATGGCCGGCGATCGGCGCGATCCGTTCCGTGACGCCAAGGTCAAGGTGTTGTCCGAACAGATCCTCCACCACGTCAAGGAGGAGGAAGGTGACGACGGCATCTTCGCCGAGGCGCGGGAAAAAGGCGTCGACACGCCCGAACTTGCCGAACGCCTCAAGCAGCGTCGCGGCGAGCTGGAAGCCGAAGACCGGCTTCCGCCCCAGGCACCGGTTTCATTCGGTGCTTCCACGCGGGACCAATCGAAAAATACTTCGGCCCGCTTTACCCAGGAGAGAACCATGGCTTCCTATCAAAACCGTGATCGCGATGACGACGGCCGCTTCACCGGAGGCGGCGGCCGCCGCCCTGCAGACGACGATCGCCGCTATTCCCGCAGCCAGGACCGACCGCGTGACGAAGACGGCCGCTTCATGAGCGATGATCGCGGCCGCGGCGGTGATGGCGGCGGAAATGGCGGAGGGCGCGGCCGTTCGCGCGACGACGCCGATCGTGGCGGCAGTTACCGTGGCAGCGGCCGAGACGGCGAGCGCAGCGGCGGCAGCCAGGGCGGCGATGGCCGTGGCTGGTACGGCGATCGCGAAGGTCATTCCGAAGCCTCGCGCCGCGGCTGGCAAAACTCCGACCACGAGGGCAGTGGCTGGTACGGCGACCGCCAGGGCCATTCCGAGGCGTCGCGCCGGGGCTGGCAGAACTCGGACCACGAGGGCAGCGGCTGGTACGGCGATCGCGAAGGCCACTCCGAGGCCTCGCGCCGCGGCTGGCAGAACTCCGACCACGAAGGCAGCGGCTGGTACGGCGATCGCCAGCGCCACTCCGACGCCTCGCGCCGGGGTTGGGACGATGGTCATCGTGGCGACCAGGGCGGACGCGGCGGCCGATCGGGCGATGACGACGATCGTGGTGGGCGGCGGATGAGCCGGGACGACGACGGACGCAGCCATGGCGGCTGGTTCGGCGACTCCCGGGGTCATTCGGAAGCCTCGCGTCGTGGCTGGGACAACCGCCACTGATCGGTGATCGACAGGGACCGGCTCTTTACGGGGCCGGTCCATGACGAAGGCCCCGGGCTATCCCCATGATGGGGCTGTCCGGGGCCTTTTCCGGATGCGGTACGCACCGCTGGCTAGGCGCAGTCAGGCGTTCCCCAGCAGCGTGGTCGCCATGGCGAAGGCGGCGCCGACCAGCTCCAGCCGGATCGCGTCGCGGCCGCGCGGGCCGTAATGGCATTCGCGGGATATGGCGCGGCCGTCGCGCGTGACGACGGCGATATAGGCAAGGCCGGTCTCGTCATGGCGGCCAGCCTCCCCCGCATTGCCTGTGACCGCAATCGCCACGCCCGCCCGGCTGCGCGCCAGCGCCCCGTGGGCCATGGCGTGCGCGATCGTCTCGCTGACGGGATCATGGCGGCGCAGGAGCATGGGCTCGATGCCCAGCATCTCCACTTTCGCTTCGACCGAATAGGTCACGAAGCCACGGTCGAACCACCGCCCCAACCCTTCCACGTCCGTCAGCATCGAGGCGATGAGGCCGCCGGTGCAGCTTTCGGCCGTCGCGATCGCCAGGCGTTGCGACGCGGCGAGTTCCAGAACGTGCGCGGCACGGCGCATGACCTGCGGCGTTTGTTCGCCGCAGGCCGGTACGATGTCGCGTGCAAGAACGTGCCGTGTCATCGCTGCGCCGTGGTCTTGCCGTCCTTCCCGCGGCTTCCGGGTGGCAAGGGAACGGGATCGGGCAAGGGATCCTCCTGCGCCGTCGTATCGGGCGGCGGGGCGCCGTAAGTGACGTTTTCATTCGCATCGACGTCCGGCTGGTTGGTCCCGGCACCCACGGCGCCATCCTGGCCGGTGGTCTGGCCGGGATTGTCGCGTTCCTCGTCACGGTCGGCCTGCTGGCCCTCGGCAGGCGCCAACCTGTGGACCGGGCGCGGGGTCACCGCAGGAGCAGCACCGGGGCCCGAGGCGTTATCCATATGATCGTCCATGGCATTCTCCGTTTTTATGGTTCTGCGATGTGCAACGCATTAAAACGGAAAGGATCCGCCAAACCGATCCACGGCACGGTTTTGATGGGAAGGAGATGGAACAGGCGCCGGGTTCGATGCGTTGGATCAGATGCTTCCTGGCGACGCCGGCGCCTTCCCGGCTGCCTCGCCCGTGGACACCTTCGGGCCAGCCGATTGCGAGCTTTCCGATGAAATGCCTGCCATGAACCCGCTTCACACCAAGTTCGCGTGCTACGTGAACCTCGCCGCCCGCGATCGCGCGCTGCTGGACGACCTGCTGCGTACCGAGGTCCGCCTGGTGCCGGCACGGGGCGACCTGATCCGCGAGGGCGAGCCCGTCCATTTCGTCAAGATCGTCCTCGATGGCTGGGGTTGCCGCTACAAGCTCTTGCCCGACGGCCGGCGCCAGATCGTCGCGATCCTGCTTCCGGGCGACCTGTGCAATCCCGACGCCCTGACGGTCGAGGCGATGGACCATTCAATCTGCGCGTTCGGGGACATGCTCTGCGCCATGGTCCACCCCGAGCACTTCGACGAGATCTGCCTGGAATCCCGGGTAATCCGCCGGGCGCTGGCATTCGACTCCTGTGCCATGCTCGGCATGCAGCGCGAATGGACGGTCAACGTCGCCGCGCGTCCGGCTCTCGAGCGGATCGGGCATATGCTGTGCGAGATGCACTATCGCCTCGACGCGCTCGGCATGGTCGTGGACGACACCGCCGTATCGCCACTGACCCAGATCGACATGGCGGAGGCGGCCGGGCTGACGCCGGTACACGTCAATCGCGTGATCCAGGAATTGCGCGGACGCGGCCTGCTCCATTGGCACGGTCGCCGCGTGACGCTGCCCGATCGTGCAGCCTTGGCAGCGCTCAGCGGCTTCAATCCCGGCTACCTCCATATGCCGCGATGCGCTCGTGCAAGCGATCTGGCTGGACAGATTGTCGATCGGGCGCTCGTCCGCCCATCATGACCGGGCAGGCCTCCAGGTCTTTCGCCGACGGCATGCTGCCACCCGCCGCATTGCGCTCACACAGGTAAGCGCCACGGTCACCGCCGCGGAACAGCCACCCCGGCGGTCCATTGCACCCTCACCTGCCGACGGCGGCGCTTCGGCGCCATGCCATCGGGCCAGATGACGAGACGGTCGTGCTCCCGCGACCGGTCCCGTTTCCCGGACAGATGAGGACCTGCATCATGTTCATGCACAACAAGCGCCTGCAATATACCGTCCGCGTGGCCGAGCCGAACCCGGCCCTCGCTTCGCTCCTGCTCGAACAATTCGGCGGACCGGATGGTGAGCTGGCTGCCGCCATGCGCTATTTCACGCAAGGACTGTCCGAGGACGATCCCGGCCGCAAGGATATGCTGCTCGACATCGCCACCGAGGAACTCAGCCACCTCGAGGTGATTGGCTCGATCGTCGCCATGCTTAACAAGGGCGTGAAGGGCGCACAGGCCGAGGCGTCGATGTCCGAGGCGGAGCTGTTCATGGCACTCAACGCCGGCGGGGACAGCCACACGCAATCGCTGCTCTACGGTGGCGGGCCGGCGCTGACCAACAGCTCGGGCGTGCCGTGGACGGCGGCCTACATCGACAGCCGCGGCGACCCGACCTGCGACCTGCGGTCCAACATCGCGGCCGAGAGCCGGGCCAAGATCGTCTACGAGCGCCTGATCAACATCACCGACGATCCCGGCATCAAGGATGCGCTGGGCTTCCTGATGACGCGCGAGATCGCGCACCAGAAGAGCTTCGAGAAGGCGCTCTATTCGATCGCGGACAACTTCCCGCCGGGCAAGCTGCCGGGGCTGTCGGCCTATACCGACCTCTACGTCAACACCTCGCAGGGCGAAGGCGATGCAACGGGGCCATGGAACGACGGCAACCAGTGGGACCGGCTCGACGACGTCGCGGGCAACCTGCCGCTCGACGGGGGTGACGGGCAGGCCACGGTCGGCCTCGACGAAGACGACAAGGCGACGGCCGCCGCCATGCTGACCCGTCTGAAATCCGACCCGACGATCGACCCTCCCACCGGTGCCGCGCTGGGCGCCGGTCCAGGTGCGGGCCGGCTCGACGGGTTGGACTACGGCGGGGCCGGCTCGATGGACGAGGCCAGCGCCTTGGCCGACCGCAGCACGACGTCCCCCGAAGGAGGGTTCTGACATGATCGATCGTGACGCTGTGCGGCACACGTTCGTCGTTGGCCTGCGCAACGCGCATGCCATGGAACATCAGGCCTTGTCCTTGATGGACCGGCAGATCGAACACCTCGCGCATTATGTCGAGGTGGAGACACGGTTGCGCAGTCACCGCGGCGAGACCGAACTGCAAATCGAACGGCTTCGCTCGATCCTCCAAGGGCTTGGCGAGGGTCCGAGTACACTGAAGGACCTGACGCTCGAACTGGGCGCAAACCTGCAGGCACTCGCGCACATGATGGCACCCGACGAGATCATCAAGAACTGTCTTGCCAACTATGCGTTCGAGAACTTCGAGGCGGCGTCCTACCGCGCCCTGTTGGTGATGGCCGACGCCGGCGGCTTTACCGACGCGATCCCGCTGCTCGAGCAATCGCTGCGCGAGGAAGAGGCCATGGTGGCCTTCGTCGAGCAGACCCTGCCGCAAGTGGTGCGACGTTACCTCGCGCTCCGCGCATCGGGGGACGAGGCGAGCCACTGAACACCAGCCGCACGTTTTGCGCCATTTGCGCGAGGCTTGCCCCCTAACGCACAGCCTGCCGCCGCCATGATGAAGCGGCGGCAGGCCGACCACGATCGAAAGGATACCGGATGAGCCAACCATCCCCGCAGGACGACGCCCCGATCGCCGCCGCGCGCAATCTCGAGGGCGCGCGACAGCTCCTGACCGAGGCCGTGACGATCAATCGTCCAGCTGCTGACCTCTTTGCCTTCTGGCGTGATCCGGCCAACCTCGCCGCGATCATGGAGAACGTGACCGCCATCGAACCGCTCGATGCCGGGCGCTCGCGCTGGCACGTCAAGGCGCCGGGCGATCGGACGGTGTCGTGGATTTCGGAGATCACGCACGAGGAACCGGGCAAGGCGCTGACCTGGCAATCGGCCGAAGGATCCGACGTGACGCACAGCGGGCGCATCACCTTCAGCGATGCCGGGCAGCGCGGCACGGTGGTGCGCGCGACGATCGCATGGGAGCCGCCCGGCGGCGCACTCGGGACGCTTCTGGCCAAGCTATTCCAGCGCGAGCCCCGCATCCAGACCCGGCGCGACCTGCGCCGCTTCAAGCAGGCGATGGAGGCCGGCGAAATCGCCACCGGTGCACGTAACGCGCGCGAACGCGACAAGCGCGAGGAGCAATGACAATGAAAGCCATCACCTGGCACGGCAAGCACGACGTCCGCCACGAGACGGTGGACGATCCCGCCATCCTCAACCCGCGCGATGCCATCATCCGCGTGACGTCGACCGCCATTTGCGGATCGGACCTGCATCTTTACGACGGCTACATACCCGGAATGGCCAAGGGCGACGTGCTGGGTCATGAATTCATGGGCGAGGTCGTGGAGACCGGCTCGGCCAGCACGCTCGAGGTCGGTCAGCGCGTGGTGGTGCCCTTCACCATCTCGTGCGGGCACTGCTACCATTGCGGCAAGCAGCAATACGCCGCGTGCGACAACGGCAACCCCGCCGACAACCAGGACCTGGGCTGGGAAGCCTATGGCAAGCCGATGCCCGGCATGTTCGGCTACAGCCACCTGACGGGCGGCTATTCGGGCGGGCAGGCCGAATACGTGCGCGTGCCGTTCTCAGACGTCGGTCCGCTGGTGATCCCCGACGCCAGCATCCCGGACGAGAAGGTCCTCTTCCTGACCGACATCCTCCCCACCGGTCGGATGGCTGCGGAGAACGCCGCGATCGAGCCCGGCGATACCGTCGCGGTCTGGGGATGCGGCCCGGTTGGGCTGTTCGCGGTGCAGTCGGCGTTTCTGATGGGGGCGGAGCGGGTCATCGCCATCGACCATTTCCCGCAACGCCTCGAACTGGCCCGGCGCTTTGGCGCGGAGACGATCGACTTCTCGCAGTCGAAGGTCTTCGACGCTCTCGAGGACATGACCGGGGGCATCGGCCCCGACGCCAGCATCGATTGCGTCGGGCTCGAGGCGCACGGCGCCTTCGCCGACAACATCTGGGACCAGATCAAGGCCAGCCTGTTCCTCGGCACCGATCGCCCGCACGTCATCCGCCAGGTGATCCACGCCACGCGCAAGGGCGGCCGCGTCTCGATGCCGGGCGTCTATGGCGGGTTCGTCGACAAGTTTCCGCTGGGCGCCTTGATGGAAAAGGGGCTGACGCTGCGCACCGGCCAGACGCACGTCCAGCGTTACCTGCCCGCGCTTTATGCCGCCATCGCCGAGGACCGCATCGACAGCACCTTCCTCATCAGCCATCGCATGCGCCTGGCCGACGCACCCGACGGCTACCGGCAGTTCCACGATTTCCCCGACGCCTGTACCAAGGTGGTTCTGACACCCTGACCTGCGGCCCCAATACCGGGGCGGGCTGTAAAACATTGCAAAGGGCCCGCCCCGCGCTCGCCTAACTGGCCCTTCGCGCCTATTAACCGGAAATAAGCCGGAATAGGCGCAGAAGGGTCAACGTGCGGATAGCGATTTTGGAAGACGACGTGGCGCTCGCCGGTCTGGTCGAGATGACCCTGGCCGAGGGCGGCCACACCTGCGAGGTCTATGGTGACGGGCAGTTGCTGACGCGTGCCCTGCATCGCACCACGTATGACCTGCTGATTCTGGATTGGAATGTGCCCGGCCTGTCCGGCCTCGGGGTGATCGAATGGACGCGCGCCAATCTCGAGGTCGCGCCGCCCTCGCTCATGCTCACCAGCCGCTCGGCCGAGGAAGACATCGTCGCCGGCTTGTCTGCCGGCGCCGACGACTATGTCATCAAACCGGTCGCGCCCAACGTGCTCAAGGCGCGGGTCAACGCGCTGGCGCGGCGCGTCTATCCCACGATCGCGCCGGCGGTGGAGACCTTTGGCCCCTACAGCTTCGATACGCGTGGCGAGATCGTCCAGCTGGCGGGAGAAACGATCGGGGTGACCGCCAAGGAATTCGCGCTCGCGCTGCTGCTGTTCCGCAACCTCCATCGGGCGCTGTCGCGGGCCTACATCTTCGAGGCGCTGTGGGGCCGCAACCCCAACCTGCCGACGCGCACGCTCGATGCGCATATCTCCAATATCCGCACGAAGCTGAACCTGCGCCCCGACAACGGGTTCAAGCTCGTGCCGATCTACGCTTACGGATATCGCCTTGAAGCGCTTGCGGCCTGAGGCGCTGGGCGCCCTGCTCGCGCTGGCGTCGCTAGGGACTGCTGCGCCGGCCGCGGCCCAGACGCGCCCCGCGAGTGCACCTTCCACGGCCCCGGCCATGGTGCGCTATGTGGTGCGGCCCGGCGACAACCTGTTCCGGCTGGCCAGCGATTACCTCATCCGGCCCGAAACCTATCGCATCGTCCAGCAGCTCAATCACGTCGCCGACCCGCTACGCCTGCCGATCGGCATGACGCTGCAGATCCCGCGCGAGTTGCTCAAGCATGTGCTGGTGCGCGGAACGGTGTTGTCGATGCGCGGCAACGTCCGGCTCGACGGACGCGCCGCCACGAACGGCATGCCCGTGTCGGAAGGCGCACTGATCGAGACCGGGCAGAAGTCGTTTGTGACGCTCGTGCTGCCCGACCAGACCAACGTCGCCGTGCCCTCGCAATCGACCGTGCGCGTGCGCCGGTTGCGCCGCGTCGTGCTCGATTCCCATGTCGAGCGGCTCTTCGCAATCGAGCAGGGGAGCGCCACCGCACAGGTGACGCCCATGCGCGATCCGCAGAGCACGTTCCAGTTCGCCACCCCGGGGGCCGTGACATCGGTACGCGGCACCCGCTTCCGCATGCATTTCGACGAAGCCGCCAAGCGCGCGACCAGCGAAGTGCTGGAGGGCAAGGTGAACTTCGACGGCGGCAAGACCGAACAGGTCCTCCCGGCCGGCTTCGGTAGCGCCAGCGACCTCGGCGAGCCGGTGCGCCTGTTGCCCCCGCCCGAACTGGTCGCGGCGGACCAGGCGCAATCCGATGAGGTCGCAAGGTTCGCCTTGCGTCCCGCGCCCGGCGCATCGGCGTGGCACTGGCAGATCGCCGCCGATAAGGCCTTCCTCAAGCCGGTCGACGAGGCCATTACCCGCAGCCCGGAGGCGCAATTCCAGAACCTTGCTGATGGCCAGTGGTTCGTGCGCGCCACCGCCATCGATGCAAACGGGCTGGAGGGCGAGCCCGCAATGGCCGCGTTCATCCGCCAGCGCGTCGATCGCCTGCGCTTGTGGGTTGAGGATGGCTGGAACGGCCCGGCGCGGCAGATCGTGTTCCATTGGGACGGCACCAGCGCGCCCGATGCCCGCTTCCGGTTCCAGCTCGCGCGTCCGGGCCACGAGGATCGGCCGCGGATCGACCGCGATGGTCTTTCGAGCCGCATGCTTGTCGGCATCGCGCTTCCGGCGGGCCGATACCGCTGGCGGGTCCAGACCGTCCAGACCGTGGCCGGGCGGGCCGAGGCACGCTGGTCGGATTATCAGGATGTCAGGATCGGGGCACCCTGGTGATCACGCCGCAGCCCCGGCGGCTCGTGTTGCAGTGGTGGGTGATCCTCTTCGTGGCGAGCGCACTCGTTGTGGGGTTGACGCTCGATCGCACCATGCAGCGCATAGACAACCTGCTGTATGACCATCTCCTGCCCACCATCGGCGCAGGCGCTGGTGCGAAAGGCACGACACCGCCGCTGCTGCTTGTCGAGATCGACGATGCCAGTATCGCCTGCCTCGGCCGCTGGCCCTGGCCGCGCGATCTGCACGCGAGCCTGATTGCGCGGCTGCATGCGGCGGGTGCGCGAAGCATCGCCTACGACGTTCTGTTTACCGAACCGTCCGATCCGGCGCAGGATGCCCGCCTTGGCGAGGCCATCGCGGCAGCGGGTCGGGTCGTCCTGCCGGTTCTGCCGCCGATGGCCGATCAGCCCGGCGCGCCCTCGATCTCGCCCCTTCCCCCGATCGCGCAGATCCGTCGCGGTGCTGCGGGCCTGGGCGCGGCAACGATCCTGCCCGAGGCCGACGGCGTGGTGCGGACCGTGCCGCCACCACCGCACGGCACGATCGACCTGATGACCGCCGCCGCCCGGTCTGCCACGTCGATCCGCGAGACGACGACATCGCAAGCCCCGCGTCGCATTCCCTTCGGTGGCAGCGGCGCGGGTTGGCCCGAGATCTCGGCCGCCGACATCCTGTCGGGCCAGGTCCCCGATGACGCGATCCGCGGCCGCCTGGTACTGGTCGGAGTGACCGCCACCGGCCTTGGCAGCCGCTACCCGACGCCTGCCGGCCGGGTCATGTCCGGGCTGGAAATTCAGGCCTTCCATCTCGGCGGCTTTCTCTCCGGGCGCATGATCCGGCAAGCCGGACTGGCCGGCCAGTTGGCACTCGCCCTCGTGCCACTGTGGGTCATGATGGGTCTGCTCGGCCCATGGCGCCGGTTGCCGTCGCTCGCGGGCGTGCTCTTCGCGGTCGTGCTGGTGCTGGGGACGTCTGCTGCAGCGCTGATGGGCATGCGGCTCTGGCTGCCTCCCGGAGCGGCGCTGGCCGGGCTCGCCTTTGCCTGGCCCTTGTGGGGCTGGCGGCAGTTGGCACTGGTCGAGGCCTTCCTCCATGCCCAGCTCCAAAAACTGGCACGTGAGCCTGCCCTGTTGCCCCGCGCGCCGCTCGCTCCGCGTGGCAGCGGCGTCTCGTCGACGATCGCGCTGCTGCATGCCGCGATCAACGCCAACCGCGAAATGCGGCACTTCGTCGCCGATCGGCTCGACCAGCTTCCCGATGCGACGCTTGTCACCGATCTCGATGGCCGCGTGATGATCGCCAACCTCGCCGCACAGCGGCTTTTCGCAGGGCTAGGCCATGACGCCGTCGCTGGCGCCGGCGCGACAGAATTGCTCGCTCCGTTTCGCGAGACCGGGCGCGGGGAACGCCTGCCCTTCCCGCCAGCGGACCCCGCCGGTGCGACATACGAGGCGCAGATCGATGCCGCGCATTTCCATCTCGTCGGCATCGCACCGCAGACCAGCGCCAATGGCACGCCCAGTGGCTGGATCATCCGGTTCGTCGACATCAGCGACGCCAAGGCGGCGCAACGCCAGCGCGACGACGTGATCCAACTGCTCACGCACGACATGCGCTCACCGCAAGCCTCGATCCTTGCCGTTCTCGAAACCGCTCCGCCCGAGCGCATCCATGCGGTCGAAGCCGGCGCGATCCGCCACTATGCCGAGACTACACTGCGCCTGGCAGACGGGTTCGTGCAGCTGGCCCGCGCGGAAAACCTCGATTACGTGCTGGAGGAAGTCGACCTCGCCGACATGCTGATCGACGCGATCGACGACCTGTGGCCGCAATCCAAAGCCAAGGCGATCGGCATTGCCACTCACACCAAGGCGCCCGGCGACCTCGTGGTGACGGCCGAGCGCTCGCTGCTGACCCGCGCGCTGGTCAACGTCATCGGCAATGCCATCAAGTACAGCCCTGCCCATTCGACGATCACCTGCACGCTCGATCGCGAGACCGATGCCGCCGGAAAGCCGTGGGCGCTATGCACCGTGACCGACCAGGGGCCGGGCATCGCCCCCGATCTGCAGGCCCGGATCTACGAACGGTTCAGCCGCGGCCCCGTGGGCCTGGGTCCCAAGACCAGCGGTGCAGGCCTCGGATTGAGCTTCGTCCACACCGTGATGGTGCGGCACCACGGCGCCACGCGGTGCATCAGCGAACCCGGCCAAGGCGCAACCTTCATCCTGCGCCTGCCGATCAGCGCCTGATCGCCAGCCGTTGACCGCGCCTCAGGGGCGAAGGGCCAGCCAGACAGCGGCGGCCACGCCCAGCCACAGCGCGACATTGAGCAGCGCGATCGACGCCAGCTTGACGGGGCGACGGGCAGGAAGCGCGGGCGAGGCAAAAAACGGCATGGCGAGCTCTCGGTGATCTACCTTGCTGCCATGCCACGCAGCGTTCGCGCGCGCGCGTAAAGGAATGTCAAATCCGCCGCCGGCGGTGCCGATCGGGTGAGGCCGCCGTCGGCGCCGGCACTTTCAGGGCCGCCAGTTCCTGCGCGTCGCCCAGCACGACGCCGATCCGCTGGTGCAGGCCAGTGGGCGCCGCGTCGAGAATGGGGGCATGGCCGTCGATGGCAACGCCGCCGGCCTGTTCGATCAGCATGCCCATCGGGTTGGCTTCGTACAGCAGGCGCAGGCGCGCCTTGCCGGGATTGCTGTGGTCGGCGGGATAGAGGAACACACCGCCGCGCTTGAGGATGCGGTGGATGTCCGCGACCATCGAGCCGGTCCAGCGCATGTTGTACTTGCCGGCGAGCGGGCCGCTCTCGCAACCCACGCGCGCGTCGATGTATTCGCGGATTTCGGGCGACCACTGCGCACGGCGCGCCATATTGATCGCCACTTCGCAGTTGCCGGCGGGGATGCGCAAGGGCCCGTCGGTCATGCGCCATGCGCCCATCTCGCGGTCGAGCGTGAATTCATATACGCCCTGGCCCAGCGTCAGCACCAGCATGGTCTGCGGGCCATAGATCGCATAGCCGGCAGCCACCTGTTCGCGGCCGGTCTGGAGGAAATCCTCCTCGACCACGTCGCGCCCCGCGCAGGCCTCGGGCGCGCGCAGCACTGAAAAGATCGTGCCGACCGAGAGATCGACGTCGATGTTGCTCGACCCGTCGATCGGATCGAACAGCAGCAGGTATTCGCCCTTGGGATAGCGGTTGGGAATGCGATGGATCGTCTCCATCTCTTCCGAGGCCATGGCCGCAAGGTGGCCGCCCCACTCGTTGGCGTCGAGCAGGATTTCGTTTGCGATCACGTCCAGCTTCTTCTGGACCTCGCCCTGCACGTTCTCCGAACCCAGGCTGCCGAGGACGTCGCCCAGCGCGCCCTTGGAGATGGCGTGCGTAACGGTCTTGCAGGCGCGGGCCACAGTTTCGATCAGCAGGCGCAGTTCGGCCGGGCAGGTCGCGGGGTCCTTGCGCTGCTGCTCGATCAGGAACCGGGTAAGCGTGATTCGTTGCATCGGGGCCTCTTCCTGCTGTGATCGCCTGCGCATACGTATGAAGGGCCCGACTTGCCAGCCCTTATCGCTGATGTGGCAGTGCAGCAATCATGCGTCAGGATGGCGACCATTGCCACCCTCTTGCGCAAGAATTCAGGGGCGGGTCGCGAACCAGATCACGTGGTCGTCGTGCACGCTTCCGGCGAATGCAGGCACGGCGACTTCATCCACGACGAAGCCGGCGGCGCAGAGCCGGCGGTAGAAACCGATGTCGGGATCGGCCGACCACACCGCGAGGATGCCGCCCGGACGCAACGCGAGGTAGGCCGATTCCAGACCCTCGCCGCCATAGAGACGGTCGTTGGCCATCTGCACCAGCCCGTCAGGACCATTGTCGACGTCGAGCATGATCGCGTCGTAGTGGTCGCTGCTGCCGCGGATCACGTCGTGAACGTCTGCGACGCGCACCGTCACGCGCGGGTCCGACAGCTTGGTGCCGAACACGTGTGCCAACGGTCCCTTAGCCCACTGCACCACTTCCGGGATCAGTTCGGCGACGTCGATAGCCGCCCCCGGCCCCCAGGCGCCAATCGCCGCGCCGAGCGTGAAGCCCATGCCCAGTCCGCCGATCAACACATGCGGATCGCCCATCGGCAGCCGCTCGGCCGTCATGGTGGCCAGCGCCTCTTCCGAGACGTGGTCGGTGTTGCCCATCAGTTCTTCGTTATCGAGCTCGATCGAGAACTGGTCGCCGGACTGGAGCAGCAGGAGTTTGCCGCCATCGGGCAGGCGCGCGGTATCGATCAGGCGGATGGCGTCTGTGGTCGTCTGCCCCAAGGCTCGTATCCGATTCAGCGTGAGGGAGAAGACGCGGCCGGGAAAAACCCTGTCACCGCAGAGGCTGTGACCGCCATAGCGGGTGGCGGCGCAAAAGCAATTGGCCGGCATGGCTTTTGACACTGACCGCGGCCGCGCGCATGAGCAGCGCCATGGCTTTCCCCCAACTCGATCCCGCCCGTTTCGATCTCGCCCGCTTCCTCGCGGAGGACTGGCAGAAACGGCCCGCGCTGATCCGCAATCCATGGACCGCGTGGCACAATCCGCTCGAGCCCGACGAACTTGCCGGCCTCGCCTGCGAAGACGGCATCGAATCGCGCCTTATCGTTCGGGCGGCCGGCGGCCCGGTCATGGAAAACGGCCCGCTGCCCGAGGATCGCTTTGCCGCGCTCGACGGTGAGAGCTGGACGATCCTGGTCCAGGCGCTCGATCAGGATGTCCCCGATGTCGCTGCGCTGATCGAGCCGTTCCGCTTCGTGCCCGACTGGCGGATCGACGACGTCATGGTCAGCTATGCGACCGATGGCGCAGGGGTCGGCGCGCATTTCGACCAGTACGACGTGTTCCTTGTGCAAGGGCTGGGGCGCCGGCGCTGGCGGGTCGGTCCGCGCTGCGGCGACGATACGCCGCTGCTCCCACACGAAGACCTGCGGCTCATCGCCGATTTCGAGGCTAGCGGCGACTGGGTGCTCGAGCCCGGCGACATCCTCTACGTGCCGCCCGGCTTTGCGCACGATGGCGCCGCAGTGGGCGACGACTGCATGACCTACTCGATCGGGTTCCGTGCCCCCTCGCGCGCCGAACTGGTCGAGGGCTGGTGCGACCACGTCGCCGCGCTGCTGCCCGAGATGGACCGCTATGCCGATCCAGATCTTGCCCAGCAGGCCCATCCGGCCGAAATCGCGCCCGCCGCGATCGACCGGCTCCACGACATGGTGCTGGATGCGCTGTCCGACCGCGCCGCGTTCGCGCGCTGGTTTGCGCATCACACCACGCTGCCCAAGTATCCCGATGCCGATTGGCGGCCCGAAGCCGCGCCGACCGAAGACGAGGTGCGCAATGCCCTCGCAGACGGCACGCCGGTCGCGCGCAATCCCGCCCACCGATTTGCCATCCTGCGTGAAGAGGCAGGCACCCTGCTTTACGCCGATGGCGAGCGGTTCGCTTGCCCGACCACAGCGGTCGCCGCGGTGGAGGCCCTATGCGCGTCGGCGGTGACGACACTGTCCCCTTCGGCCGAGGTCGTCGCGCTGGTGACGGCGCTGATCGCGAAAGGGAGCCTGTCCTTCGTGGACGAAGACGAAGAAGCATACTGGGACTGAGCCGTCATGGTGCTGATCGCGTTCAACAAGCCCTGGGGCGTGCTAAGCCAGTTCACCGACGAAGGCAGCGGGCACCCTACCCTTGCCGCGTATGTGGACCGCCCCGGCGTCTATCCCGCCGGCCGCCTCGACCGTGACAGCGAGGGGCTGCTGCTGCTGACCGACGACGGCCGCCTCCAAGCGCGCATCGCCGATCCGCGCTTCAAGGCGCCCAAGACCTATCTGGTGCAGGTGGAGGGCGAACCGGATGAAACAGCGCTCGACGCGCTGCGCCAGGGCGTCAGGCTCAAGGATGGGCTGACCTTGCCGGCCGCCGTCGAACGGATCGACCCACCGGCGCTGTGGCCGCGCGATCCCCCGGTGCGTTTCCGCAAGACCGTGCCCGACTGCTGGGTGCAGTTGACGATCCGCGAGGGTCGCAATCGCCAGGTACGCCGCATGACCGCCGCCATCGGCCATCCAACGCTGCGCCTAGTCCGCTGGCGGATCGGCGACTGGACGCTCGACGATCTGGCGCCGGGGGCGTGGCGGGAAGTCTCCCTCTAGGGCGCGTCGGCAAAATCCAGGCCGAGAAGGCGGCAGAAACTGATGATTAGCGGACACGCACTTGCCGTATGATCTTTCCGACCCATACGAGGTTACGGGAAAAAGGAATGCCGAACGTGGCGTCGTCTGGACTTTGAGAGTTGCAAAGCGCTTCTTTGCCAACGAACTCGATCCAGTAGGTTCGAGGCTCCACCGAGTTCGGAAAATCAGGCGCGTTAAAATACAAGTCCGTTTGGTAACGCCCTTCATCCAATCCGTCGGGGGGATCGGTGCGTTGGGCGGCAACAAACGAGGCTCCTTCGAAGTTGGTGTATAAGTATCCTCGAAGCGTTCGTGAATGCCGCCATTTCAACCTCGCAACATCGTAGTAGCCCGATCTCTCGTCAAGGGGCCGCCCACCTCGTTCGAAGCAATCCGGGTCCTTCCGCCATTGAGGCGGAGAGAGCGACATCGTCGTAACCGTCTCACCCGGTTTCAAATCATTCGTTCTGGCTCGCGCTATTGACGGCGCAGGTTCTGTGGAACAAGCCGCCACTGACAGTGTGATGGCTGAACTAAGAATAGCGTGCAGTTTTGCCATCTCCTGAAGGTGCCATGTTTTCCGCATACCCCGCAATGGTATATCCGCAACGTCCACGTTTGGGCGGAAGGTGGCATTCGCATCTATTCACGCAGCTTACCCCCCCCGGTGCGCTGTCACCCCGCCGCCAGGACCGGCCGCGCCGCCTGCCAGATCGGCAGGAGGTCGAAAACCTGCGGGCCAGGCACGGGCCGGCCGATCAGGTATCCCTGGATCATGTCGCAGCCCTCGCGGCGAAGCGTATCGAGCAGCGCCTGCGTTTCCACGCCCTCGGCGAGCGTTTCCATGCCCAGCGCATCGGCGAGCGTGGTGATCGCGCGCACGATCGCGTGGGCACTGCCGCCCTCTTCCAGCGCGCGCACGAAGCTCTGGTCGATCTTGATCTTGTTGAAGGGGAACGAGCGCAGATAGCTGAGCGAGGAATAGCCCGTGCCAAAATCGTCGAGCGCGACGCGCACGCCCAGCGCCTGCAGCGAATAGAGTATCTTGAGCGTCTTATCGACATTGCCGATGAACACGCTTTCGGTGATCTCGAGCTCGAGCCGGCAGGCCGGCAAGCCGCTCTGCGCCAGCGCCTGCGCGATGCAGGCGGCGAGGCCGTCGGTGGCCAGCTGGCGCGGCGAGATGTTGACCGCGACGCTGATGTCGTCCGGCCATTGCGCAGCCTGGCGGCAAGCCTCGCGCAACGCCCATTCGCCCAGTTGCACGATCATGCCCGATTCTTCGGCGATCGGGATGAACGTGGCGGGGCTGATCATCCCCTGTTCCTTGTGCGGCCAGCGCATCAGGGCTTCGAAGCCCTTCACACGGTTCTCGGATATCGAGAACAGCGGCTGGAAGTAGAGCTCGAACTCGCCCTCGCGGATCGCACGGCGCAGGTCGATTTCCATGCGGCGGCGGCGGCTGGCCTCGGCGTCGAGCGCGGGCTCGAAGAAGTGGTAGGTCCCTTTACCGTCGCTCTTCGCACGATAGAGCGCGAGATCGGCGCTCTTGAGCAGGGCATCGGCGCTTTCGCCATCCTGCGGCCCCATCGCGATGCCGACGCTGCAGGACAGCAGGAGCGTGCGGCCATCGATCATGACCTCACGGTTCAGTGCCGCTTCGAGTTTGCGGGCAATCGCCGTGCAATCCTCGCCGGGTTCGAGCCCGTCGAGCAGGAGGCCGAACTCGTCGCCGCCGAACCGGGCGACCATGGCGTCACGATGCTGGCTCTGCAGGGTTTCCGCCACAGTCCGCAGCAGGGCGTCACCCGTGGGATGACCCATGGTGTCGTTGATCGCCTTGAAGTCGTCGACATCGATGAACGCCACCAGCGTGCGCTGCTGCTCGCTCTGGCGCAGCACCGCCCGATCGAGCTTCTCGATGAAGAAGCGGCGGTTGGGCAGACCGGTCAAAGTGTCGTGCAAGGATGCGTGCAGTACCTGCTGCTCGCGCTCCTCGACCGCCTCGACCATTGCGTTGAAGCTTTCCGCGAGCGAACGGATCTCGGTGACGCCGTTCACCCGGACCTTGGCGACGGTGCCCCGCCCATAGGCACGAGCCGCATCCGCGAGGGTCTGCAGCGGCTTTGCGACCCCGCGCGAGAGGCGGATGGCGGCCCAGCCGCCGGCCAGCATGCCCAGCCCGCTGATGAGCAGGAGGATGGCGCGCAGTTCGTTGTACTGCGCCAGTGCGGCATCGAGCGAATAACCGAGGATCAGACGCGGCTCGCGCCCGTCCTGCAGCGCCGTGATCGCGGAAATCCGCACCAGCGACCGCCCGTGCGAGCCGTCGACCTCGGCGATGCGCCCGAGTTCGGCCCGGGCGAGGTTCGGCGAAAGGGCTGACCGGTCGACGATCCGCGCCTTCACGGCCACGGCCGACAGGCTGGACAGCCGTTTCATGTCGTCGGGGCCGAGTTCGTTGAACAGCACCAGCCATCCCGCGAGATCGGGCATCTCGATACGCACCGACGCAGCCAGCGCTTCACGCCCCGCCAGCGCGACGACGCCGCGATCCTGCCCCCGCTCCAGCCGGCCCAGCATCCCGGTGCCATCGATCGCCCCTGCACCGTCGGTCGCGACGACCTGCCCGTCGAGTTGCACGACGGCGACGGCGCTGACCTTGGCGCGATCGCGCAGGCTCGCCAGCGCCGATTTGAGCGTCGGCTCATCCCCCGTGGCGAGTGCCTCGCGGAACCCGAAGTCGCGCGCCACGACCTCGCCGGCATCGGCCATCTGGCTTTGCTGCGTCGCGATGATCTGGTCGAACACGCGCGCATTGGCCGAGAGTTCGCGTTCCGCCGTCTGCCGGGCGAACACCGTGATGCCCGAGCTGGCCACCGCGATGGTCACGGCCATGATACAGGCCAGCAACCCGAGGTAGACGAACGCGATCCGGCTGCCGAGCGTCTTGACGCGCCGGTCCAGCAAGGCGGAGAACCGAAGGCCGAGCCGCCGGATTGTCCTGCGCGCGCGGGGAATCACTTGGCCGACCCGGGCCTGACGGCAACGACCAAGCGGGTGCGCCTGTCGGGGTCCATCACCAGCCGGCCGTGCCATTCGCCGTTCGCATCGCGGATGCGCGGATGCCAGACCACTACGTCGTAAGTCCCGCGTCCCAGCCCGCTGACGCTGGCCAGCCCGTTGAGGTCGCTGCGCGCCGCGAACGGCGTATTGGTGACGCGGATATATCCGCGCATCTTGTCGTGGATGTTGCAGCCCAGCGCGATCGTCCCGGCGATGCGGAACTGCTGCGAGCGGGTCTGGTCCTGCCCATAGAGATCGATCTTGAACGGACCGGGCTTGGAAAAACTGTAGATCGAGTGGCGCACGTTATCGAGGTTCGGGAACGCGACCGTCGCGCCCTGGGGAACGATCAGGGTCTCAGGCACGAACGTCTGGTTCTTCTGGGCCATGGCATAGCGCCACGGAAACGCGAGGCGGCGGGTCGTGCCGGCAGGCGGCCTGATCTCGATCACGGCATCGCGCAGCGGCAGGCCCGACTGGTCGACGACCTGCAGCGGCAGGCCATCAGGCGCAGTCGCGGAGACAAGAAGCGGCAAGGCGAAGGTCATGCCGGCAAGCGCGGCGGAGCGACGGAGGAGCCTGGCGATTCGGGGGAGCGGCAGAGTACGCATGGCGACTGCAATGGCGGATAACTGCTAAGAAAGTGCCAATCGCTTCTAGAGGGGATTGAGGATTTCCTAACGAATCGTGGTTAACAGCAGGCCATTCGCTTCGAGAATGGTGCTAACTCCGTGAAATCAATCGCAGTCTTTCTTGCCGCACTGCTGAGCTTCGGGCTTGCCATGCCCGCTTGGGCAGATCCCGCACTGGAGGGCGGAAAGCTCGTCCTGACCAACGGCATATCCTCCGTCGAGGGGGCCAGTGGCGGGGGCCTCGCCACCTGGGCAACGATCGCCGGCATGGAAACCGATCGCAGTGTGGGGGTATCGGCGCATGCCACGGGCATCGAACTGCCCGATTACGGCTGGCGTAGCTATGGCGTCGCGGTCGGCATCAAGGACCGCGTCGAATTGTCCTATGCCCGCCAGAACTTTGACACCCGCAATGTCGGTGCCGCCCTCGGCCTGGGCCGTAATTTCACGTTCAATCAAGATATTTACGGCGCCAAGGTGCGCCTCGTGGGCGACACCGTCTACGGCCCGTCATGGCTGCCCCAGATCAGCGTGGGCGTACAGCACAAGCGCAGCCTCGACGGCGCGATCGTCAAGGCGGTGGGCGCTGCATCGTCACGCGGCACCGATTTCACCGTGAGCGCGACGAAACTGCTGCTGTCGCGCAGTATCCTGCTGAACGCCACCGCCCGGCTGACCAACGCGAACCAGTTCGGCCTGCTGGGTTTCGGCAGCGCCGGCAGGCAGGCGCGTACCGTCCAGTTCGAAGGCTCGGTGGCCTATCTTCTGACGCCCCGGCTGGTCGTTGGCGGCGAGTACCGCACGCGCCCCGACCGGCTCGCCATCGCGCGCGAAGACCATGCGCACGACTTCTTCGTGGCATGGGCCGTGGCGCGCAAGGCGACGGTCACCGCGGCCTATGTCGACGTCGGCTCGGTCGCGACGTTCAAGGGTCAGCGCGGCGGCCTCCTCTCGCTCCAGATCGCATTCTGAAGGAAGCTTCATGACCATCCTCCTCGCCCTCGCCCTAGTGGCCGCCCAGCCGGTCACGACCGACACCGCTGACGCTGCGGCGCCGCAAGCCGATACGATCGACCCGTCTGCACAACAGGAAGACCCTGCCGCCGTAGACTGGGAGAAGGAATTCGGCGTCGTAAAGAAGCAGCGCGACCCCATCACCGGAGAAATCCCGGTCGATCCCTATACCCAGTCGCCCGCCAACGCCGGGGCGACACCCTATGCCGGTGCCGGCCTCGCCAAGGCGTTCGGAGGGCAGGACGGCATCCATCGCATCGTCGATCGGTTTGTGGAGATCAACGTCGCCGACCCGCGCATCGCGGCAATCTTCAAGAACCACGACATGATCCGCCTGCGCCGCACGCTGTACGAGCAGTTCTGCTACCTGCTCGGCGCCGGCTGCACCTACACCGGGCGCGACATGAAGTCCTCGCACAAGGGGCTTGGCACGACCCGCGCCGATCTCAACGCTCTGGTGGAAAACCTCCAGCGCGCGATGCGCGAGAACAAGGTGCCGTTCGCCGCGCAGAACCGCCTGCTTGCGAAGCTGGCGCCGATGGACAAGGACGTCGTCGAACGCTGAGCGCGTCGCCAGCCGCGGCCAGCCAGTCGGGTTCAGCCGGCCAGGCTGCGGCTGATCGCCAGCATCAGAGCATGATCGAGGAAGTGCCGCTCGCGCGCCAGGAAGCCCAGCGTGCGCCGATGCGGAAAGTTGCTCATGGGGACGAGCGCGATACCCTCGGCGCCGCGATAGCTGTCGGGCATCACCGTCACGCCCACGCCGGCCGCGACCATCTGCGCCACGCGCTCGTCGTTGGTCGAGCGCAATGCAAAGTGCGGGCGGACCGCGCGCTCGACGAAATGCCGGCTGGTCTCGGACAGCAGCTCGCAGTGGCGGCGCACGATCATCACCTCGTCGCGCAATTCCTCGGCACTGACGATCTCGCGCGTGCCAAGGCGGTGGTCGCCCGCCATGGCGACGCCATAGCCCTCGTCGAGCACCGCCTCGCGCAGCAGGCCGGACTTGTCGGGCCGGACGATCGACAACGCTGCGTCGATCCGCCCGCGGTCGAGCAGCCCCGCCAGTTCGCGCTCGGTACCGAACACCAGTTCGAGCGCGCCGGGAAGCTCGCCCTGCGCTTCGCGGCAGGCGGCGGCGATCGCGGCGCCCGGTATGCTCGACAGCACGCCGAGCCGGATCGTCTCGCTATCCGCCGTAGTGCGCATGGCGCCCAGCGCGCTGTTGAATTCCTGTTCGATCCGCCGGGCATGGGCCAGGAACCGCGCGCCCGCCTCGGTCAGTTCCACCCGCTGGTTGCTACGCGTGAACAAGGGGCGTTCCACCGCACGTTCGAGCTTGGCGATGCCCACCGACAGCGTCGGCTGCGCCACATTGCACTGCGCCGCCGCGCGCGAGAAGTTCCCTTGGTCCACCACGGCCAGGAAATAGCGGATGAGATAACGGTCGATCATAGACCCGATCTATACACTTCTTGAAATCTTTCAATTTCGCCAATCGGCCAAGCCATCCTAGACTGCGGCAAAAGAGAGGATGCCGCACCGATGACGACGCTGGATTTCGCCCTGGGCGAGACGATCGACATGATCCGCGAGAGCACGGCGCGCTTTGCCGCCGACCGCATCGCCCCGCTCGCCGCCGAGATCGACGCGAAGGACTGGTTCCCGCGCGATCTCTGGCCGGCGATGGGCGAACTCGGCCTGCACGGCATCACCGTCGAGGAGGAATGGGGCGGCCTTGGCATGGGTTACCTCGCGCATGTCGTGGCGCAGGAGGAAGTGGCGCGGGCCTCGGCCTCGATCGGCCTGAGCTATGGCGCGCATTCCAACCTCTGCGTCAACCAGATCCGCCGCTGGGGCAATGCCGACCAGAAGGCGCGCTACCTGCCCAAGCTGATCTCGGGCGAGCATGTCGGCAGCCTCGCCATGTCCGAGGCCGGCTCCGGCTCCGACGTCGTGTCGATGAAGCTGCGTGCCGAGAAGAAGGGCGATCGTTACGTCCTCAACGGCACCAAGTTCTGGATCACCAACGCCACGTATGCCGACGTGCTGGTGGTCTATGCCCGTACCGGCGAAGGCTCGCGCGGGATCACGACGTTCCTGATCGAAAAGAACTTCCCTGGCTTCGCGATCGGCCAGAAGATCGACAAGGTCGGCATGCGTGGATCGCCGACAGCCGAACTCGTCTTCACCGATTGCGAGGTCCCGGCCGAAAACGTGATGGGCGAGCCGGGTCAGGGCGTCACGATCCTGATGTCGGGCCTCGATTACGAGCGCGCGGTGCTTGCCGGCATCCAGATCGGCATCATGCAGGCCTGCCTCGACGTGGTGCTGCCGTATGTGCGCGAGCGTCGCCAGTTCGGCCAGCCGATCGGCGCGTTCCAGCTGATGCAGGCCAAGATCGCCGACATGTATGTCGCCCTCAATTCCTCGCGCGCCTACGTCTATGCCGTGGCCCGCGCTTGCGACGCCGGGCAAACCACGCGCTTCGACGCGGCCGGGGCGATCCTGCTTGCCAGCGAAAACGCGGTGAAGGTCGCACTCGAGGCGGTGCAGGCCCTGGGCGGCGCCGGCTATACCCGCGACTGGCCGGTCGAGCGCTTCATGCGCGATGCCAAGCTGCTCGACATCGGTGCCGGCACGAACGAAATTCGCCGCATGCTGATCGGGCGCGAACTGGTCGGGCCGCTCGGCTGATGAGCGGCCCCGTCATCCGCTCCACGCTCGACCGCGCCGATCCCCAGGCGCAGGCCCGCGCCGCGCACAACCGCGCGCTGGCCGAAGACCTGCGCGCGCGCGTGGCCAAGGCCGCGCTGGGCGGGTCGGAAAAGGCGCGCGAACGGCATACCGCGCGCGGAAAGCTGCTGCCGCGCGAGCGGGTCGAGCATCTGCTCGATGCCGGCTCGCCGTTCCTCGAGATCGGCCAGCTCGCCGCCGAGGGCGTCTATGGCGAGGACATTCCAGGCGCCGGCGTGATCGGTGGCATCGGTCGCGTCTCAGGCCGGAACGTGATGATCGTCGCCAACGACGCCACGGTGAAGGGCGGCACCTATTATCCGCTGACGGTCAAGAAGCACTTGCGCGCGCAGGCCATTGCCGAGGCCAACCACCTGCCCTGCATCTACCTCGTCGACAGTGGCGGCGCCAACCTGCCCCACCAGGCCGAGGTCTTCCCCGACCGCGACCACTTCGGCCGCATCTTCTTCAACCAGGCGCAGATGAGCGCGAAGGGCATCGCCCAGGTCGCCTGCGTCATGGGCAGTTGCACCGCGGGCGGCGCCTATGTCCCCGCGATGTCCGACGAGTCCGTGATCGTGCGCGAACAGGGCACGATCTTCCTCGCCGGCCCGCCGCTGGTCCAGGCCGCAACCGGCGAAGTCATCAGCGCCGAGGACCTCGGCGGCGGGGACCTCCATGCCCGCAAGTCGGGCGTGGTCGATCACCTGGCCGACGACGACGCACACGCGCTGTCGATTGTGCGCGACATCGTCAGCCACATCGGCCCCGCGCCGCGTCCGCAGGTCGATTTCGCCGAGCCGCGTGCCCCGCTCTATCCCGCCGAGGACCTCTACGCGATCGTGCCCGAGGATGTCCGCGCACCCTACGATGTGCGGGAAGTCATCGCGCGGCTGGTCGACGGCTCCGAATTCCAGGAATTCAAGGCGCTGTTCGGCACCACGCTGGTCTGCGGCTTTGCTCATATCCACGGTGCGCCTGTGGCAATCCTGGCCAACAACGGCGTGCTGTTCAGCGAAAGCGCGATGAAGGGCGCCCACTTCATCGAACTGGCCTGCCAGCGCCGCATCCCGCTGCTGTTCCTGCAGAACGTATCGGGCTTCATGGTCGGCGGCAAGTTCGAGGCGGAGGGCATCGCCAAGCACGGCGCCAAGCTGGTCACCGCGGTCGCCACCGCCAGCGTGCCCAAGATCACCGTGCTGATCGGCGGCAGCTTTGGCGCCGGCAACTACGGCATGTGCGGCCGCGCCTACGATCCGCGCTTCCTGTTCACCTGGCCCAATGCTCGCATCTCGGTGATGGGCGGCGAACAGGCCGCGAGCGTTCTCGCCACCGTCCATCGCGATGCGGCGAGCTGGAGCGCGGAGGAGGCCGAGGCGTTCAAGGCGCCGATCCGCCAGAAGTACGAGGATGAAGGCAATCCGGTCTATGCCACCGCGCGCCTGTGGGACGATGGCGTGATCGACCCGGTGCAGACGCGCGACGTTCTGGGCATGGCGCTGCGCGTCGTGCTCGAAGCGCCGATGCCCGAGGCCCCGCGCTTCGGCGTGTTCCGGATGTGATGGGCCGAATTGCCCCCTCCGTCAGTCGCTTGCGCGCCTGCCACCTCCCCGCCGCCGCGCGGCAGGGAAGAACCAGCCAAGATCCTTCCCATACTATGGGGAGGACGACCGCCGCGCAGCGGTGGTGGAGGGGTGCGCTCCCCTCGCCTTACACTTATCGAGGTATCGCATGATCCGCTCGCTCCTCATTGCCAACCGCGGCGAGATCGCCTGCCGGATCATCCGCACCGCACGCGCGCTCGGCATCCGCACGATCGCGGTCCATTCCGACGCCGATGCCGAGGCCCTGCACGTGCGCTTGGCCGATGAGGCTGTCGCGATCGGCCCGGCGCCATCGCGCGAAAGCTATCTGGTGGGCGAGCGCATCATCGCCGCGGCGCTGCAAACCGGCGCGGAGGCGATCCACCCCGGCTACGGCTTCCTGTCCGAAAACGCCGCCTTCGCGCAGGCGGTGATCGATGCCGGGCTGATCTGGGTCGGGCCGAACCCGGCCAGCATCACCGCCATGGGACTGAAAGACGCGGCCAAGGCGCTGATGGCCGAGGCCGGCGTGCCGGTAACGCCCGGCTATATGGGCGCGGAGCAGGACGCCGACTTCCTCGCCGCCGAAGCGACGAAGATCGGCTATCCGGTTCTCGTCAAGGCGGTCGCGGGCGGCGGCGGCAAGGGCATGCGGCTGGTCGAGCGCCCCGAAGACTTCGCCGACGCGCTCGCCTCGTGCCGCCGCGAGGCCGCGGCGAGCTTCGGCAACGATCATGTCCTGATCGAGAAATACATCCAGCACCCGCGCCACATCGAGGTGCAGGTGTTCGGCGACCGCCACGGTAACGTCGTCCACTTGTTCGAGCGCGACTGCTCGCTTCAGCGCCGGCACCAGAAGGTGATCGAGGAAGCGCCCGCCCCCGGCATGGATGCCGCAACCCGCGAGGCGCTTTGCGCCGCCGCGGTCCGGGCGGCCCGCGCGGTCGACTACGTCGGCGCCGGCACCATCGAATTCATCGCCGATGGGTCACAGGGTCTGGCCGCGGATCGCATCTGGTTCATGGAAATGAACACGCGGCTGCAGGTCGAACATCCGGTGACCGAGGCGATCACCGGCGTCGATCTTGTCGAATGGCAGCTGCGCGTCGCCTCGGGCGAGCCACTGCCGCGCCGTCAGGACGAACTGGCGATCCACGGCTGGGCCATGGAAGCGCGGCTCTATGCCGAAGATCCGGCGCGCGGCTTCCTCCCCAGCACGGGTCGGCTCGAGCATCTCGTGTTCGGAAGCGCGCCGGGCGGGCGGGTCGATACCGGCGTGACGCAGGGCGCCGAGGTTTCGCCGCACTACGATCCGATGATCGCCAAGGTGATCGCGCATGGCGAGACCCGCGACCTGGCGCGCGAGCGGCTTGCAGCCATGCTCGCCGGCACCGCGGTCTGGCCGGTGCGTACCAATGCGCCGTTCCTGGTCAATGCGCTGGAGCACCCCGATTTCATCGCCGGCCGCGTCGATACCGGGCTGATCGCGCGTGAGAGCGCGACACTGACCGAGCCGCGCGCCCCCTCGCCCGATGTGTTGCGCGCTGCCGCCGATCGGCTGGTCGAACGCCAGCCCGCCGCGGGCCTGCGCCTCAATGCGGCGCCACGCCGCGATGCGCTGTTCCTGCTCGACGGCGAGCAGGTGCGGGCTGCGATCGGCGACGGATCGGCTGCGCCCGCAGCGAGTGCGATCGTGGCCGAGCGCGGCCAGACCTGGCAGCTCAAGCCATGGCGCCGCGATGGCGCAGGCCTTGCGGGCGCAGGCAGCGGCACGATCCTCTCGCCGATGCCGGGCAAAGTCATCGCCGTCGATGTCGCAAAGGGCGATACGGTAACGGCCGGCCAAAAGCTCTTGACGCTGGAAGCCATGAAGATGGAACACAGCCTCACCGCGCCGTTCGACGGCGTGGTCGACGAGCTGCCGGCCGTGACCGGCACGCAAGTCCAGGTCGATGCCGTGCTCGCACGCATCGTCCCCCTCGACACCGACGCCTGAGCGCGCGAGCACAAGGATACTGGGGCATGGCCGGCCGGCACTTCGACCAATGGCAGATCGGCGACACCATCGCGCACGAGATCCGGCGCACCGTGACCGAGACCGACAACCTGCTGTTCTCGGTGATGACGCACAATCCGCAGCCGCTGCACATCGATGCCGAGGCGGCGCGCGCCAGCGAGTTCGGGCAGATCCTCGTCAACGGGACTTACACCTTCGCGCTGATGGTCGGACTGTCGGTCGCGGACACCACGCTCGGCACGCTCGTCGCCAACCTCGGCTACGACAAGCTGGTCCATCCGGCGCCGGTGTTCCTCGGCGACACGCTGCGCGCGACGAGCGTGGTCGAGGACCTGCGTGCCTCGCGCTCGCGGCCCGGGGCGGGCATCGTCACGTTCCGGCATGAACTGATCAACCAGCGCGACGAGGTCGTCTGCCGGTGCCTACGCATGGCATTGCTCAGCGGGAGCGGCGTGGCATGAGATTGCGGTCGCTGCTGTTCGTCCCTGCCGACCGGCCCGAACGCTTCGCCAAGGCCGCCGCCAGTGGGGCCGACGCAATCATACTCGATCTGGAAGATTCGGTCGCGCCCGAGCGCAAGCCCCAGGCCCGCATCGCCGCTTCGGAATGGCTCGCCGCCCCGCGCGCCACGGCGGCCTTCGTGCGGGTCAACCCGCTTGGCCACCACGAAGACGTCGCCGCCGACCTCGCGGCGGTTCTGCCCCATGGCCTCGACGGGGTCGTCCTGCCCAAGGCCGAGGGCGCGGTGAGCGTCGCGCAATTGCTCCGGCTCGCCCAGCCCCATGCCCTCCCCCCGGTCCTCGCGATCGCGACCGAGACGCCGCGCGCGTTGTTCCAGCTCGGCAGCTACGACGCGGTGGCCGAGCACCTGTGCGGGCTGACCTGGGGCGCGGAAGACCTGCCCGCCGCCATCGGCGCGGCGACCTCGCGCGAGGCGGACGGTCGTTTCACGCCCCCTTATGAAATGGTGCGCAGCCTCGCGCTGTTTGCCGCCCACGCCGCCGGCACCGCCGCGATCGAGACCGTCTACCCGCGCATCGACGACGAGGCCGGCCTCGCCGCTTACGTCGCCCGCGCGCGGCGTGACGGCTTTACCGGCATGATGGCGATCCATCCCGCGCAAGTCGCCACGATCAACGCCGGTTTTTCGCCGACCGAGAACGAAGTGGCCCGCGCCCGCGCCATCGTCTCCGCCTTTGCGGACAACCCCGGGGCCGGCGCGCTGCGTGTCGACGGGATGATGGTCGACCGGCCTCACCTCATCCAGGCACAGGCCCTACTCGCGCGCGCCGGCGAGGCCTGAGGCCAACACGTCCCACCCGCAAGTGCGCAATCTCCGGGGCGCCATTGACGCAGCCGGTGATCGTTGCGACACGGGCGCCATGAGCGGGGGCACAGCGGCAAAACGGAACCGATTGCGGACGAGGGTTTGGCCCGCCGGGTTGCTCGCGCTTGTCCTCCCGGCGCTCGCCCTGCCCGCGCTGGCAGTGGCCGGCCTTCCCTCTGCCCCGCCCGATCGACGCGCCGCGCCCGCAGCAGCGCAGACCGCCACCCAGCCGGCGCAGGCCACCCGCCCGCCTGCCTGGATGCACCGTGCCTGGACCACGCGCGACCACGCGCCGCGCTTCGTCCAAGCGCTGGCGCAGGATCGCGCGGGCTATCTGTGGGTCGGCACGTTCGAGGGGCTGTTCCGCTTCGACGGCACCACGTTTTCCTACGTCCCGCCGGCGCCGGGGCACCCGCGCACCGCCTCGGCGGTCAGTTCGATGACGGCCGCGCCGGACGGATCGTTGTGGATCGGCTATGCCGGAAGTGGCGGCGTGTCGGTCTACCGCGATGGCAAGGTCCGCGATACCGGGCTCAATGCCCCCAACAGCGAAGTCACCCGGCTGGTCGTCGATGCCGACGGCAACGCCTGGGTGGGTCTGGGCAATGGCCCGCACGCCATCTATCGCCACCACGACGGCAAATGGACCCCGCTGATCGATCCTGTTCTCGACGACCGGGGCGGCGAACCCCAGTTCGTCGATCGCAACGGGACGCTGTGGATCACCACATGGAGCAGCGACGTCTATTTCGTCCGCCGGGGCGAGACCCGGGCGACACGGGTTCCGATCGCCTCGCGCGGCGGGGGTGCAATGATCCAAGATCGCGACGGACGGCTGTGGCTGATCGACGACGTCGGGCTACGGCTGGTGCCCGGCGATGGGGGCGCCACGACAACCGGCCCCGCGCCGATCGTCCCGCCCGACAACGCCTTCCCGCCTGCCGCATTCCTGCGCGCGGCGATCGACCCGTTCGGCCAGATCTGGGCGACGACGTATCGCACCGGCGTATTCACAATCCAGCCCGGCACTTCGGCGGTCTCGCGGTTTACCGCGCGCAACGGGCTGACATCGGACCGCGTCTCGCCCGTCCTGGCCGACCGCGCGGGCACGGTATGGGTCGGCGGCGAGCGTGGTCTGGATCGGTTCACGCCCTCGCCGCTCGCCAGCGTGCCCGAACTGACCAACCCCGAGGACACCACATCACGGCGCGACGCTCACATCGGGGCCAGCGTCGGGGGCCGCGCGTATCTCGCGCGCGGGCACACCGTCTGGCGCGCCGATCCGGGCCAGCCACTCACCGTCCTCGGACAGGTCGACGACGACATCGGTGCGATTTGCGCGGGCAGCGACGGGTCGGTCTGGGTGATGGACGGCGACGCCATCACCCAGCTGTCCACCACGCGGCCGCGCGAGAGAATCAAGCTGCCCGTCCATGTCACCGACCAGGAAGGCTGCGTGGTCGACGGTCGCGGCGCCGTGTGGATCGCCGCCAACGAATTCGGCCTGCGCCGGCGCGAAGGCGGCGCATGGCGCGCCGTCCCTTTGCCGGCAGGCACACAACGCCCGCAGTCCCTAGTCTTCGATCGGCGCGGCCGACTGCTGCTGATCTTCGACCGCCGCGCCATCGGCATTCTGGCCGACGGTCGCTGGACCGTCCTCGATGGCGAGCGGATCGGCTTCGAGCGCCCCACGTTCGTTACGGTGCGCGACAGCGGTGAGATCATCGCCGGCGGATTGACGGGGCTCATGCGGCTGACCGACAAGGGCCCGCAGATCCTCGATATCCGCAACCATCCCTGGCTCTACGACACGCGCGGCATCGCCAGCGTCGCTGGCGGCGTGAGCTGGCTGATCGGCAATCGCGGCGTCATCCGCATCGCTACAGCGGCGCTCGACCGCGCGTTCGACACGCCACTCCAACCCCTGCCGCACACCGCATTCGACGAGGACGATGCCCGCATCGCCCTGCCGCAGCGCGATAGCGGGCCGCAGGTCGTGGCCGACGCGGAGGGACGCACGTTCCTGATGACGCTGGGCGGCGTGCTCGTGGCCACGCGCTGGACCAACCCACTGCCGACCGAACCTTTCCACCTCACCGTCGATCGCCTGTCCGCCGACGCCCGGTCCTATCCGGCGGTCAACGGCACCGTGCTGCCGATCGGCTCGTCGACGGTGACCATCGACTACAGCGTACTCGACCTCGTCACCACCGGCCAGCGCCGCTTCCGCGTCCGCCTCGGCGGCCTCACCCGCACATGGTCCGACAATGGCACGCTGCGCCAGATCACCTACGGCAACCTCTCGCCCGGCACCTATCACTTCGAGGTGCAGACCAGCGACGCGAATGGATTGTGGCAGGACGGCGGGGCCAGCGTCGACTTTACCATCCGTGCTGCGCTCTGGCAGCAGACCTGGTTCCGGCTGCTCGCCGCCGCGATCCTGGCTGCACTCGCGTGGGGCGCGTTCCGCTGGCGCACGCATACGCTGGTCGAGCGCGCCCGCGCCGCCCGCGAGGGCCAGGTCGCCGAGCGCGAGCGCATCGCGCGCGAATTGCACGACACACTGCTGCAGGGCGTCCAAGGCATGATGCTGCGCTTCTATGCCATCGCCCATCGCCGCACGCTGCCGCCCGAGGTCAAGTCCGAGATCGAAACCGTGCTCGACCGCGGCGACACCGTCATCGCCGCCGCCCGTGACCGCGTGCTGCAACTGCGCACCGCCAGCGGCACGATCGATCTGGCAGCACGGCTCAATGACGTCATCGAGCCGGGAGCCACGCCGCCCGTCGTGCTCCACTGCGAAGGCGAACCACGACCCGTCTGCGCCGGTATCGCCGAGGATCTGCTGGGCCTGATCGGCGAGGCCGTATCGAATGCCCGCCAGCATTCGCAGGCGACGCGGATCGATGTCGTGCTGCGGTTCCGCCGACGTGAGCTCATCGTCCGCATTCGCGACGACGGCATCGGCTTCAAGGGCACGCCGTCCAGCGCGGAGGGCCATTTCGGGCTTGTCGGGATGCGCGAGCGGGCGCGGCAGCTGCAAGCCCGGATCGACATTCGCAACCACGCCGATGGCGGCGCGATGGTCGAAGTGATCGTGCCGGCGCGCGTCGCGTTTCTGTGATCGGCATGTTGTCGGTTAGCAGCAGGGGGATGGCCGGATGCCTTGTCAGGCCCGCGCCCCCGGCGTATCCGCCACAGGCTCCGGTCCCCCAGCCGGCGACGGACGACGAACGAAAGCAGGCATGACCACAGTATCGACCGGCACCGCAGGCACGCTGCACATCGACCTCCATGCCGTTGCCGCCAATTACCGCACCCTGGCTGGCCAGATCGGCAGCGCCCGATGCGGCGCGGTGGTCAAGGCCGACGCCTATGGCCTCGGCGCCGTGCCGGTGGCGCGCGCCTTGGCGGAGGCCGGTTGCCGGCACTTCTTCGTCGCCCATCTGTGCGAGGGCCTGGAGGTCCGCCCGGCGCTCCCCGATGACGCGTCCGTGTTCGTGATGCACGGCCTCAACCCCGGCGACGAACCCGCCTGTGCCGCGCAGGCGATCGTGCCGGTGCTCAACTCCCTCGACCAGGTCGATCGCTGGGCCGCGCAGGCACGGGCTCAGAACCGCCCGCTTCCCGCCGCGCTTCAGGCCGATACCGGCATGTCGCGCCTGGGCTTGTCCGCCGAGGAACTGGACGTGCTCGACAAGGAACCGCACCGCCTCGGCGGGTTAAGCGTGATTCTCGTCATGAGCCACCTTGCTTGCGCGGACGTCCCGGCGGACTTCTTCACCCAGACCCAGCTGGCCCGCTTCGATGCCTTCGCTGCCCGCTTCCCGGGCGCGGCACGCTCGATCGACAACTCCGGCGGCACCTACGTCACACGCCCCGACCACGGCGACATCGCCCGCCCGGGCATGGCGCTTTATGGCGGAGAGGTCCGCGAAGGCGTACCGACACTCGCGCGCGTCGCCACCCTCAACGCACGTATCATCCAGCTGCGTACCGTCGAAGCGGGCACGGGTGTCGGATACGGCCTGACGCACCGCACCGCCAAGACCACCCGCCTTGCGACGATTTCCGCCGGCTATGCCGATGGCTGGCCACGTAGCCTCAGCAGCCGCGGCGCCGTTTTCATCGGCGGGGTCGAGGCGCCGATCCTGGGCCGCGTATCGATGGACAGCACCATCGTCGACGTCTCGGATGTGCCCGAAGACGCGCTCTACCCCGGCGCGCCGGTCGAGCTGATCGGCCCCAACCAGAGCGCCGAGCGCGTGGCGGAGCTCGCAGGAACGCTGTCCTACGAGATCTTCACTCGGCTCGGCCATCGCTACACCCGCGTCTACACGAACGAGCAGGCCTGACCACGTCCTTCAAGGGCCGGACGGAATGAGCGCCAGTTCGGTCTGCCGCCCGTCGATGTAGCGCACGCTCTTGCCGTCGAAGAACGCGTTTTCCTCCGCGCGGAAGTCGACGCGCTGGCCGCCCCATTCCGGCACTGTCGCGTAAGTCGTCAACTCGATCGACCAGGCCGTATCGGGATCGATCGGCCGCGCGCCCTGCGGATCGCCGGCCTGGTTGTCCCAGAAACCGATCGACGGCCCGGCACCATGGCCATGCAACCCGATGGGATGCGAATAGATCGACGGGTCCAATCCGGCCGCCTTCGCTTCGGCACGCGCGCGGGCCAGCACCTCGTTGCCGCTGCCGCCGACCGCGAATTGCCGCGTCAGGATATCCTGCAGCCGGTTGCTGTTGGCCAGGCCCTGCCGCAGCCCGGCCGGGGCCTGTGTCTCGCCGGGCTTGAGCACATAGGCCAGATGCTGCGTATCGGTGTTGAGCCTGAGGTACGTGATGCCGAAATCGGTCCAGAGCAGGTCGCCGGGGCGGATCACCTCCGGCCCCTCGATCATGCCCTTTACCCCCTGCCGCTGGATCGCGACCGAGGGATGGAACCAGGGTTCGAGACCCAATTGCAGCAGGCGGTCGCGATACCACCACTGCACCTGCTCGGCGGTGGTGACGCCGGGCGTGATCACCGCGCGCGAAAAAGCCTCGGCGATGATCGCGTGGGCAGTGCGCTCGATCGTCGGGTAAAGCTGCATCTCGGCCGGGGTGCGCGTCTCGAGCCAGCGGATGGCCAGCCCCTCGCCGCTGACGATCCGCTGTCGCAAGTCCGGCGCCAGCGCGGCAATGAAGGCCTCGCGCTGGCTGGCAGTCATGCCATCGGCGAACTGGTAGAGGTCCGAGACGTTGATCGCGATGCGCTTGGGGTTGCGCGCCGCCACGATCTCGGCAGCAGCCTTCCACTGGTCCGGCTGCTTGGCCGGATCCCACGCAGGGGCGAACATTCCGCCAAGCCCGTAGCGGCTCACGGTCAGCCGCTCGACCGGACGCCCCTGCCCCGGATCGTGGAAAATCAGTATCGTGCGCCGACGGGCATGCATGTTCTCGCCGTCGAGCATCGAGGCGACGACCGGCTCCTCGAAATATTCGCGCGCCACCAGCAGCCATGTGTCGATACCCTCGGCCCGCATGATCGCGGGGATCACGGTATCGAGCCGCTCGCGCAGGATCCGGTTCTCGGTGTCCGCCCGGTCGCGCGCCGACAGTAGAGGCGGAACCGCCGGAGACCGCTCCTCTGTCTCGCGCAATGCCGGCACCGCGGATGGCGCGGCAAGGACGCTGCCCGGCAGACCGGTCAGACCCATCGCCACGGCCGCCAGCGCCATTCCCCGTATCGTCATCTTCACCCCTCGATCCCTGAAAGGCGCCCACTCTGGCCGGTCGGTGCCTTGCGATCAAGCGCGGTTTCGGCCCTGCGGTATTAGGGCTTTAGACGCCAGCCGGTGCGGAAGATCCAGGCGAGCGCGATAAGGCACAGCGCCATGAAGCTGGCGGTGAACGCCAGGCTCGCCGCCACGCCCACGTCGCCGATCCCGTAGAAGCTCCAGCGGAAGCCGCTCACCAGATAGACCACGGGGTTGAACAGGCTGACCGTGCGCCACGGCTGGGGCAGCATGTCGATCGAATAGAACGCCCCGCCCAGGAACGTCAGCGGCGTGACGACCAGCGAGGGGATGATCGCCAGTTGCTCGAAGCTCTTGGCCCACAGTCCGATCAGGAACCCGAATAGGCTGAAGGTGATCGAGGTCAGCAGCAGGAATGCCACCATCCACACCGGGTGCAGGATGCGCACATCTGTGAAGAATGTCGCCGTGGCGAGGATGATCAGGCCGATCACGACCGACTTGGTCGCCGCCGCCCCGACAAAGCCGATCACCGCCTCGACCGCCGAGAGTGGCGCCGACAGGATCTCGAACATCGATCCGGTGAACTTCGGAAAGTAGATCCCGATCGATGCGTTCGAGATGCTCTGCGTCAGGAGGCTGAGCATGATGAGCCCGGGCACGATGAACGCGCCATAGCCCACCCCGCCGACCTGGCTCATCCGCGACCCGATGGCCCCGCCGAAGACGACGAAGTAGAGCGCGGTGGTGATCACCGGCGTCGCGATGCTTTGCCACACGGTGCGCAGCGCCCGGGCCATCTCGGTGCGATAGATCGCCCAGATGCCGTGAAAATTGATGCCGCTCATGCCGCTTGCTCCACCAGGGTCACGAAGATGTCTTCCAGTGAACTGCGACCGGTATCGAGATCGCGATAGGCGATGCCCAGTTCGCTCAGCCGCTGGAGCAGCGCCGGCATCCCGGTATCATCGGCCTCGGCGTCGAAGCTGTAGGCCAGATGCAGGCCATCCTCGCTCAGCGTCAGCGGCCAGGCGGCAAGCTCGGTTGGCACGCTCTCGAGCGGGGACTGCAGCGTCAGCGTCAACCGGCGCTTGCCCAGCTTGCGCATCAGCGTGGCCTTGTCCTCCACCAGCAGCAGGCGCCCGCTGCTGATGACCCCGACCCGGTCGGCCATCTCCTCGGCTTCCTCGATGTAATGGGTCGTCAGGATGATGGTCACACCGCGCTCGCGCAGCTTGCGCACCAGCGCCCACATGTCGCGCCGCAGGTTGACGTCGACGCCGGCGGTCGGCTCGTCGAGGAACAGCAGTTCGGGCTCATGGCTCAGCGCCTTGGCGATCATTACGCGCCGCTTCATTCCCCCCGACAATTCCATCGTCCGGGCATTGCGCTTGTCCCACAAGGACAGGTCGCGCAGGATCTGCTCGATATAGGCCGGATCGGGCGCCTTGCCGAACAGGCCCCGGCTGAACCGCACGGTGTCGATGACCGAGGCAAACATGTCGAGCGCGATTTCCTGCGGCACCAGTCCAATCCGCTCCCGCGCCGCGCGGCGCGCACCGTCGATGTCGTAGCCCGCCACGCTGACGTTGCCGGTACTCCGCGTGACCGTGCCGCAGACGATGCTGATGAGCGTGGTCTTCCCCGCGCCATTGGGGCCGAGCAGCGCGAAGATCTCGCCCCGCTCGATGGTGAGGTCCACGCCCTGAAGCGCCGTGTGACCGGACTTGTACTGCTTGCCGAGTGCTTCGATCGAAAGGATCGGTGGCATGAAAGCTCCTTGGGGGGACAGGAGAAAAAGCGCACCAAGGCATGCCGGCATAGCACCCGCACCCTCGCGCGGCGCGTCGCTAGCACCGATCCATCGCCCAGAGTAGCCGTCTTGGCGTGTGGTTTACAGGCAGGACGCACAATCCAGGGGCGAGATACCTCCAAAGGTGATGAAACACCCTCTGGTCATCCTATCGATGCAACGCGATCAGAACGAATATATGAAGCTCGCCATCATCAGTTCACCGCGTTGCGGAAATACCTGGCTGCGCCGCGTTCTGGCCGAGGGGCTAGATCTGCAGGAAATGGCGGTTCACAATTTTCTCGATGTCGGGACGGTGCCCGACACGTGCATTCTACAATTGCACTGGTACCGGGAACCGAACTTCCAGGTTTTCCTTCAGCGACACGGCTTCAAGGTCATCACGCTCGCGCGTCATCCGCTCGACATCCTCCTCTCGATGCTTCGTTTCATCCGGTATGAACCCGAGACAGCCCGGTGGCTCGAAGGCAACTGCGCTATTCCGGCATCGCTGACCTCGGCGACACCGGCATCACCCGAATTTCTCGAGTACGCGCTAGGCTTCGGCTTCGAAAACCTGCTGTCCGTCAGCTACCAGTGGTGGCACGACGAAGCGGCCATCAAGGTTCGGTACGAACAGCTCGTTGCGACCCCGGAAATTGAAGTGGCAAGGCTCGCCCATCGCCTGAACGCGCCGGTAGATCCCATGCTGGCTGCACTTGCCCGAAACCCTCTGGGACGATTGCAAGCGACTCCCAATCGGCATGGCTGGCGAGGACAACCAGGGCTATGGCGCGAGTTGATCCCTCGGGCCACCGCCGTCGCCATTCACACCCACTATCGCACTCTGTTTAGACGGATGGGATATACAATTGAACGCGGTGGCGTGGCTCGGCAAGACGCCGAACACCGATGGTTGCAGCTGGCCGAGTGACCGCCAGATCTCTCGACCCGATGCGTCGTAAAATTTCCGAATCGGAGAAGGCTATTCAAAGGCAGTCCCCGCCCTGTCTAGGAAGCGTCTGGCTTTGAAGAGTGATGGCGGAGCGGGAGGGATTCGAACCCTCGATACGCTTTTGACGTATACTCACTTTCCAGGCGAGCGCCTTCGACCACTCGGCCACCGCTCCGCATGCTCTGGAAGGGGCGCCCTAGCGACCCCGGCGGGGTTGCGCAAGGCCGGTTTGGCGGCCAGAACGGCAAAATGTCGATACGCCGCTTGCTCGCCTTCGTGCTCCTCTCGGCCGCGTCCCCTGCAGCGCTTGCGCTTACGCCTGCCCTGCCGGCGCCCGAGGTCGCCCCCTCGGAGATCGTCGCTGCGGCGCCGGCCGAGGCCTGGACCACGATCGCCTCAGACCAGTTGCTGGTCATGGATCTGGCCCCCGATGCTGCCGGCCATGCCCGCCGCGTGGTGATCCAGCTGGTTCCGGCGCCGTGGTCGCAAGGCTGGGTTGGCAATATCCGCAAGCTGGCCCAGGCGCATTGGTGGGATGCGACCGCGATCACACGCGTGCAGGACGGCTACGTCGTGCAATGGGGCGATCCCGATGCCGAGAACAAGGCGCGCGCGAAGCCCCTGCCCTCGGGGCTGTTGACGACATCGCAGGGCGGCTATGTGCTGACCGGCGGGGCGGCGCCGCCATTATCAGGGCCGGAGCTGGCCGATGCGCCCTATTCGGCCAAGGTGCGCTTTTACGCGGGCTGGCCCATCGCCATGGAAGCCGGTGACGCGCCCGCCACCTGGCCGGTGCACTGCTATGGCACGGTCGGCGTCGGCCGCGACATGCCGCCCGATGCCGGCACCGGCGCCGAACTCTATGCGGTCATCGGCCAGGCGCCGCGCCAGCTCGATCGCAACATCGCCGTCGTCGGCCGGGTCATCGATGGCATGGAATGGCTGTCGAGCCTGCCGCGTGGACACGGCGAGATCGGCTTTTACCAGACCCCGACCGAACGCACGCCGATCCGCAGCATCCGCCTCGGCAGCGAGGTGCCCGACCTCGGCACCTGGCAATACCTGTCGACCGACAGCCCCTCGTTTGCCCGATACGTGGCGGCCCGCGCCAATCGCCGCGACGCGTTCTACGTCCGCCCGGTCGGCGGGGTCGACGTGTGCAATGCGCCCGTGCCCATCCGCCGCGCGCCCGCCAAACGCTGATTTTTGGGGGAGACGCCGGCCTCCCCCCGGTCGTCACATCGTCAGACGCGGTCAGCTTGCGCCACCGCATCGCTGGCGCGCAGGGCGCTGGTGATCCGGGTCAGGTGCGCCAGATCACGCACTTCGAGGTCGACCAGATAGGTGTGGAACGGGTTTTCGCGCTGGGTCATTTCGAGGTTGACGACGTTGGCGTGGTTCTTGGCGAAAATCCCTGCCATTTCGGCCAGAGTGCCGGGCCGGTTGTAAAGCTCGGCGCGAATGCGGCCGACCGCGCCGTCGGTGCGCTTGTCCCACGACAGGTCGATCCAGTCGGCATCTACGCCGTCCGCCAGCGTTTCGCAGTCGATCGCATGGACCTCGACGCCCTTGCCCGGCCGGCGCAGTCCGACAATGCGGTCGCCGGGCACCGGATGGCAGCAATCGGCCAACTTGAAGGCCATGCCCGGCGTCAGGCCCTGCACGGCGATAGCCCGCTGCTGGCGTGGCCATTCCTCGGCCTCGGGCAGGTTGGCGGTACTGCCCGGCACCAGCGCTTCCATGACCTGGCGATCGTCGAGCTTGGCCGTGCCGATCGCGACCATGAGGTCTTCCTCGGTGTTGAGCTTGAGCCGCTTGACCGCGTCGGCAAGCGCCTTCTTGCCCACCTGCGTCGGCAGGCGCTCGGCAATTTCCTCGTAGAGCTTGCGGCCGATCAGCGCGACCTCGGCGCGTTCCTTCTGGCGCACGGCGCGGCGGATCGCGGCGCGGGCCTTGCCGGTGACGGCGAAGCCCAGCCACGAAAGCTGCGGCTCGTTGGTGCGGCTCTTGATGATCTCGACCACGTCGCCGTTGCCCAGCGGCGTGCGCAGCGGCACATGGCGGCCGTTGATCTTGGCGCCCACCGCCTGCGCGCCAAGGTTGGTGTGCACGGCAAAGGCGAAGTCGATCGGCGTCGCGCCCTTGGGCAGCTGGAACAGCGCCCCCTTGGGCGTGAAGGCGAAGATGCGATCCTGATAGATCGCCATCTTGGTGTTCTCGAGCAGTTCCTCGGCATCATGGCTCGCATCGAGGATCTCGACGAGGTCGCGCAGCCAGCCCACCTGGCCATCGGGCTCCCCGCCCTGCTTGTAGGCCCAGTGCGCGGCAAGGCCATATTCGTTGCGATGGTGCATCTCGCTAGTCTTGATCTGCACCTCGACGCGCCGCGCATTGTTGTAGATCAGCGAGGTATGCAGGCTCTTGTAGCCGTTGATCTTGGGCGTCGAGATGTAGTCCTTGAAGCGCCCGGGGATCATCTGCCAGGTCTGGTGCAGCACGCCCAGCGCCTGGTAGCAGGCGGCGGTATCGTCGACGAGCACGCGGAAGGCCATGATGTCGGTGATCTGCTCGAACGACACATGGCGTTCGGCCATCTTCTTCCAGATCGAATAGGGATGCTTCTCGCGGCCGGCCACCTCGACGCGCAGGCCCGCTTCGGCCAGCGCCTGCTTGATCGAAAGCGCGATGTCATCGACCTCGCCGCCGCCCTCGCTGCGGATCGCGGCAAGCCGGCCGGTGATCGTGGCATAGGCCTCGGGCTCGAGCTGCTCGAAGGCGAGCAGCTGCATCTCGCGCATGTATTCGTACATGCCCACGCGCTGGGCCAGCGGCGCGTAGATCTCCATCGTCTCGCGCGCGATGCGCCGGCGCTTGTCCTCGCTCTTGATGTAGTGGAGCGTGCGCATGTTGTGCAGGCGGTCCGCCAGCTTGACCAAGAGGACACGCAAGTCCTCGCTCATCGCCAGCAGGAACTTGCGCAGGTTCTCGGCCGCGCGCTCGCTCTCGGTCATCGTCTCGATCTTGGAGAGCTTGGTCACGCCGTCGACCAGCCGCGCCACGTCGGCACCGAACAGCCGCTCGATCTCCTCGGTCGTCGCCAGCGTATCCTCGACCGTGTCGTGCAACAACGCGGTGACGATGGTTTCCTGGTCGAGCTTGAGCTCGGTCATCAGGCCCGCAACCTCGACCGGATGCGAGAAATAGGGGTCGCCGCTGGCGCGCTTCTGGCTGCCATGCTTCTGCACGGTATAGACATAGGCGCGGTTGAGCATGGCCTCGTCCGCCTGGGGGGCGTAGGCCAGCACGCGTTCGACAAGTTCATATTGGCGGAGCATTACCCGGCCTAAATGGGGGAAAGACAAGCGAAAGGGCAAGGGGAATTGCCGCGATCAGTGTGATCGGCTCGCATTATCATCTGCTTTGGCACGCGCGCCGTTTGGCGGTTTCCGGCCTTTAGCGCCGTCAGGGCGCGAGGAAGAGTGCCGCCTCTCGACCTGGGCTATCCGGTCGTCAGCCGCGAACGACAGATCCGATCATTCGCCAGCAAGGAGTGGCACCGCCGCGGCCTCACCGGCCAAAACGCCCGTACCGCGTGGATCGGCAAACACCTCGACAAAGCGGGCATAGGGGGTAAACCCCTGCCCCATGTAGAATGCCAGCGCCTGGGGCCCATCCAGCGTGCAGGTATGGACCCAGACCCGCTCCACGCCCGCGCTTCCCCAGGCGCGTTGCAGTGCGCGCCGCATCAGCCATTTGCCGAAGCCCTTGCCGGTCGCGCCGGGTATCAGGCCGAAGAAGGCGATCTCGGCCTCGCCGCTCTTGCGGAAGTCTAGTTCGAGCATGCCGATCTCCACCCCGGCGCGGTCGGCCACGGCATAGACCTCGACATCGACATCATGGATGATCGCGGCCAGTGCAGCCTCGTCCAGCGCGAGGCGCGACCACCACAGCCAGGGCGCGCCGACGCGGCGGAAGAGCATCCGGTATTTCCCGGGCTCGGGCGCCTTCCAGCGAACCAGCTGCAAGGGCACGTCGGCCTCGGGCGTCAGGCGCCTGAGGCTTGCCGGCGGCGCGCGCATCTCCAGCGCCGTGACCACGGCGGCAAGATCACCGGGCGCGACGGGGTAGAAGCCGTGCGCCAGGGTCGCGCCCGATTGTCCGATCGCCATCAGCTCCAGACCGCTTCGGGCGGCAGGCTCATCAGGATGGCGTCGATGTTGCCGCCGGTCTTGAGGCCGAACAGCGTGCCGCGGTCGTAGACCAGGTTGAATTCGGCATAGCGCCCGCGCCACTGCAACTGCTGCAGCTTGTCCGCCTCGGTGAACGGCATCGCCATGCGCCGGCGCACCAGGCGCGGGTAGACATCGAGGAAGGCCTCACCGACATCGCGGGTAAAGGCGAAGTTCTCTTCGAACCCGGCGTCGTCGGCGCATTCGAGGTGATCGTAGAAGATCCCGCCGACGCCGCGGTGCACCTTCCGGTGCGGGATGTAGAAGTACTCGTCGGCCCAGGCCTTGAAGCGGGGATAGTACCCCTCGTCATGCGCGTCGCACGCCGCCTGGAAGCGGGCGTGGAAATCGGCCGTGTCCTCTTCATAGGGCAGCGGCGGGTTGAGATCGCCGCCGCCGCCGAACCAGGCCTTGCGCGTGGTCAGGAAGCGCGTGTTCATGTGCACGGCGGGCACGTGCGGGTTGGCCATGTGCGCGACGAGGCTGATGCCGGTGGCGGTGAACGCCGGGTTCTCGGGATCGGCACCGTTGATCGTGCGGGCGAACTCGGGGCTGAAGGTGCCACCGACGGTCGAGACGTTGACACCGACCTTCTCGAACACGCGGCCCTTCATCAGGCCCTGCACCCCGCCACCGCCGTTGGCGACGGGCTCGCCCTCGTGCTCGCGGTTCCACGGCGTGTAGGTGAAGCGCGCATCGCTGCCCGCCTCGCGTTCGATGGCTTCGAATTCGGCGCAGATGCGGTCGCGCAGGCTTTCGAACCAGGTCCGGGCGCGGGCGGTGTGCGGGGTCCAATCGGTCATGCCATCTCCTTGCCGCACCGCGCTTGCCAAATCGGCGGGGCTGCGGCAAGGGGAAGCCATGGTTCCCCTTTCGTTCGCGCCGTTCGAGTTTGCCGGGCACGAGTTGCTGCTGGGCACCGGCCGTGCTGTCTATTGGCCGGCCGAGCAGGCCCTCATCGTCGCCGACCTCCATCTGGAAAAGGCCAGCTGGTATGCCCGCGCCGGGCAGATGCTGCCGCCTTACGACAGCCGCGAAACGCTCGAGCGGCTGGCCGCGCTGGTCGATGCCACCGGCGCCCGGCGCGTGCTGTGCCTGGGTGACAACTTCCACGACGCCCACGGGCCCGCGCGCCTCGATGCCGTCGCAGCCGATCGGCTTGCCGCGCTTGCCCGCCGTGTCGATTGGGTCTGGGTCACCGGCAATCACGACGAGAAGGACGGCGCGGCGCATGGCACCATGCTGCCCGAGCTGGCACTGGGCGGGCTGATGCTGCGCCACGAGGCGCGCAGCATGGAAACCCTTCCCGAGCTTTCGGGCCACTATCACCCGCAGTTGCGCGTCGCCGCACGCGGCCGCAGCGTGCGCCGCCCCTGTGCTGTCGTCAGCGAACGCAAACTGGTTATGCCGGCCTTCGGCGCGCTGACCGGCGGCCTCGACGCCACCCATCCCGCGCTGCTCAAGGCCCTGCAACCTGCGCGCAGCATCGCGGCGCTGGTGCCGACCGCGTCGCGCGTGGCCCGATTTGCGCTGTGGCAGGCACAGGCCGCTTGAAATCGGGCCTTTGCGTGCCCACTTTGTGGCCAAGGCTCTTTATCTGCGCCGCCGTTGTGGTATGTGCGCGACCCTGAGTCTTATCCAAGACACACCGGATCAACTGTTCAGGAGAAAGCACTATAGCTCCCCCACCCCGGCGCATGTTGGCGCCCCCCGTCAAGAGTGGCCCTCGCTTCAACCAGATGATCAACGTGCCCAAGGTGCGCGTGATCGATGAGAACGGCGAAAACCTTGGCGTGATGTACACCCGCGAAGCCATCGATCAGGCAGCCGAGGTTGGGCTGGACCTGGTCGAAGTGTCGCCCAACGCCGACCCGCCGGTGTGCAAGTTCCTCGACGTGGGCAAGTTCCGCTACGAGGCGCAGAAGAAGGCCAACGCTGCCCGCAAGAGCCAGAAGACGCAGGAGATCAAGGAGATCAAGATGCGTCCGAACATCGATGATCACGACTATGACGTGAAGATGCGCAACGTGCAGCGCTTCATCGAGGACGGCGACAAGGTGAAGGTGACGCTGCGGTTCCGCGGTCGCGAGCTTTCGCACCAGCAGCTGGGCATGAACCTGCTCAAGCGCGTGCAGGAAGACGTGGCCGAAGTTGCCAAGATCGAAGCCTTCCCCCGCATGGAAGGCCGGCAGATGCTGATGGTTCTCGCCCCCAAGGGCTGACGACCTTCACCAACCTGAACAAGGAAGGCGCGCCGCAGGGTGCGCCTTTTTTGTATCCGAGCCGCGGATGGTCATTCAGCCACCTGGGTGAAGTCGGTCAGCGCCGCGTCGCGCAACCCCCGCCACACGCGCAAGGCCTGTGCCGTTTCGGCGGCGTCGTGCACGCGCACCAGTTGGCAACCCGCATCCGCGGCACGAATGGCAAGCTGCAACGAGCCGCCAAGCCGCTGGTGCGCCGGCGCCTCGTTCGACAGCGCGCCGATCATCCGCTTGCGGCTCGCGCCGAACAGGATCGGCTGGCCCAGTGTGTGGAACAGCGGCAGCGCGTTGATGAGGGCCAGGTTCTCGGCAAGCGTCTTGCCAAAACCGATGCCCGGATCGAGCAGGATCTTCTCGCGCGCGATCCCGGCGGCGACGGCGGCATCGCGGCGCTCGCGCAATGCATCGAAGACATCGAGCACGACATCGTCGTAGCGCCCGTCGGCATGCAGGTCCGCCGCATCACCCGGCGCGTGCATCAGCACCACGGGTGCTCCGCTGGCCGCCACGATCTCCATGCTGCGCGGATCGTGCCGCAGTGCCGAGACGTCGTTGACGATATGCGCCCCGGCCGCAAGCGCGGCGGCGATGACGCTCGAGCGGCGGCTGTCGATCGAGATCGCGGCACCGGCGGCCGCGAGGCGCTCGATCACCGGGACGACCCGCTTGATTTCATCGCCTTCCCACACCGCCGGGGCATTGGGCCGCGTGGACTCGCCGCCGATGTCGATGACCGCGGCGCCGGCCTCGAGCATGGCGTGGGCATGCGCCAGTGCCACGTCGGGCTTGTCGAGGAATTGCCCGCCGTCCGAAAAACTGTCGGGCGTGACGTTGAGGATACCCATGACCAGAGGCTGGTCGAACCGCAGCAAGCGCTCGCCGCACCCGATTGGTGCGTGAACCCGTCGCAAGTCCGCCCACTGCGCCTGGGCATCCTGGCCGAGCGCATCAGGCAGCGCGGCGATGGCGTCGGGCATGCCATCCGCGCCCACCACCCGGCGCGACACGACGCGCCCGCCCTCGCGGACGATCACGGCAAAGCGGCTGGCGCAGGCCAGACCGCCGGCGAGGCGAACGGCCTGCCCCTCGTCGGCCTGCGGGCTGTCGGCCAGCGCGACCGGGCGCAGATAGACCTTGCGGCTCATGCCCTTGCGCCCGGCCCGCTCAGTCTTCGACTGCCAGCAGGTAGCGCTGACGCAGCACGTCGATCGGCTTCATTTCGCCCTGGTCCATGACGTGCCAGAACGTCCAGCCATTGCACGAGGCGGCGCCCTGCACCTTCGATCCCATGCCGTGGATCGAGCCGCTGTCCTCGCCGACCGCGATGCTGCCATCGGCGCGCACGGTCGCCTGCCAGCGGCGCTTCTTGTCGGCCAGCACGGTGCCCGGTGCCAGCCAGCCCGCCTCGACGAGCGAGCCGAACGGGACCTTGGGCGCGGCCCGCTTGCTCTGCATGGTCTTGAGCGCGCTTTCGTCGAGCGGCAGCGCCATTGCGATACGCTCCTCGGCGACCTCGATGTAATTGTCCTCGCGCTCGCAGCCGATCCAGTTGCGACCCAGGCGCTTCGCCACCGCGCCAGTGGTCCCGGTGCCGAAGAATGGGTCGAGCACGACGTCGCCGGCATTGGTCGTCGCCAGCAGCACGCGATAGAGCAGCGATTCCGGCTTCTGCGTCGGGTGCGCCTTGGTGCCGTTGCGCTTGAGGCGCTCCTTGCCCGAACAGATCGGCAGCACCCAGTCCGAGCGCATCTGCAACTCGTCGTTGAGCGTCTTCATGGCGCGATAGTTGAAGGTGTACTTCGCCTTCTCGCCCTTGGCGGCCCAGATCAGCGTCTCGTGCGCATTGGTGAACCGCGTACCCTTGAAGTTGGGCATCGGGTTGGTCTTGCGCCAGATGATGTCGTTGAGGATCCAGAAGCCCATGTCCTGCAACATGGTGCCGAGGCGGAAGATGTTGTGATAGCTGCCGATCACCCAGATCGAGCCATTGGGCTTGAGCAGGCGGTAGGCTTCGGTCAGCCATTCGCGGGTGAAGCGGTCATAGACCGCGAAGCTGTCGAACTTGTCCCAGGCATCGGTGACGGCATCGACATGGCTGCCATCGGGGCGCGCCAGATCGCCGCCGAGCTGGAGGTTGTAGGGCGGGTCGGCGAAGATCATATCGATCGATCCGCTCGGGAGGCTGCGCATCATCTCGATGCAGTCGCCCTTGAGGACACGGTTGAGCGGCAGGACGGGCGCCTGGACCTGCGCCGCCTTGGAGGCCCGCAGGGCGCGTGCGCGCGGTTTGACTGCCGTAACCATGAACTTTCCTTCCAACATCGCGTGAACGAGGCGGAATCTGAATCATCGCGACTCGCGCGTCAAGTCGCGACTCGCGGAAACACGGCGAGTCGCGCCCGGAACGGAACGAGTCCGCGGACTATATCTTGAGTCTGCACACAGGCCCCTGACTCCATATGTGGTGGACACGGGAGCCTAAAAATAAATTCGCCGTGCGTCCCGGGATAATCGCTGGGCACGGCAAACGGCGCATTTCGCCGCACGGCTCGAAATTGCGGGTGGACATAGTGGAATTACAGTTCTAATTCTTGACCGTATCGCAGCGCGGGAATGACGGGGCACGATGCCCCTGTCGCAACACCGGCGCGCCAGAACTGTGGGGGAGATACCATGCGCTTTTCCGTCTTCCTGAATGCCCGTTCGATGAGCCCGGCCGAGGACGGCCGCCTGATCACCGACCTGATCGGCCATGCCGAACACGCGGCGACCAATGGCTTCGAGGCGGTGTTCATGCCTGATCACCATTTCAATGGCTACATGCCGGTCGCCAGCGACAGCTTCATCCTGGCCGGCTACCTCGCCGCCCGCCTGCCCGAAATGTATTTCGGCTTCTCGGTGGTCTCCGTCCCGCTGCATCACCCGGTCCGCTTTGCCGAGCGCATCAACGTGCTCGATCACCTGACCAAGGGCAAGCTGCTCGTCGGCGTCGGCTCGGGCACCACGCCCGAGGAAATGATCGGCTTCAACGTCAACTACAAGGACGCCGGCGCGCTGGCCGACAAGAACCTCGCGATCGCCGAGGAACTGTGGGCCAAGTCGATGTACGACCCCACCGTCGTGATCGACAATGGGCCCTACCAGGGCCGCGTCCTCCAGCGCATCACCCCTGCCCCCTATGGCGAGAAGCATGCCCGCCTGATCCCGGTGGCGATGAAGGAAGCAAGCGCCCGCCGCGCCGCCAAGCACGGCTGGCCGGCGTTCATTCCCGCCTTCACCCCGCCCAAGATCGGGGGCACCGAACCCTTCACGCACGTGAAGAAGTACTTTGACATCTACAAGGGCATGCTGCTCGAGGAAGGTCACAGCGACGAAGTGGTGAAGGATGCGCTGTCGTGGACGACGCATACCTACCAGATGGTCCATGTCGCCGAGACCGAAGAGCAGGCGCGCGAGGAAATGATGGTGATCCTGCGCTCGTACCAGGACGCGATCGAGCGCGAGGCGGAATACAACAATCGCGCCGAAAGCGACGAGGCCAACACCAAGACCGACCGCACGCCCAACGCCCTCACCGAGGACTGGATCGGCACCTGGTGCCTGTGGGGCACGCCGGATTCGGTGATCGAGCACCTGCGTCCCTACAAGGAGCTGGGCATCGGCAACATCCTGTGCGGCACCACCACGGGCCCGCTGACCGAGGAACGCCTGCGCCTCGGCAACCAGACGCTGGACCTGCTGGGCAGCAAGGTCATCCCCGCACTCAAGGGGCTTTGATCGGATGCCGCGTCCGCTCAAGGTCGTCGGCATCGGCGGCACCCTGCGCGACGGATCCAGCACGGAGCGCCTGGTGGCGGCCGTGCTGGCGGCCTGCGCGGACCAGGGGGCACAGACCCAGCTGTTCGGCGGCAGCGCGCTCAAGGCGCTGCCGCACTTCAATCCCGAAAGCCCCGAACGCACCGAGGGCGAGCGTGCGCTGGTCGAAGCCGTCCGCACGGCCGACGCCATCGTCATCGGCTCCCCCGGCTATCACGGAGGCGTATCGGGCCTCGTCAAGAACGCCATCGACCTGCTCGAGGACCTGGCGCGCGATGCCCGGCCCTACTTCGACGGGCGCCCGATCGGCCTGATCGTCAGCGCTGCCGGCTGGCAGGCCACCGGCGTCACGTTGGCCGCGCTGCGCGGCATCACGCATGCCATGCGTGGCTGGCCGACGCCGCTGGGCATTGCCGTCAATACGGTCGCGCAAAAGCCCTTCGGTGCCGATGGCGCCCTGGTCGATGCTGACGTGGCCGCGGCGGTCGCTGCGCAGGCACGCCAGATCATGTCTTTTTCCACAGGTGCTGCATGACCCTTTCCCTCGCCGATGCCGCCCGTCTCACCGCCGGCGCCACCATGTGGACCACCGGCGCCGTTCCCGAACAGGATGCCCGCTCGCTCATGCTGGCCGATGGGCCGATGGGTGTTGCCAGTGGCCGGGTCGACGAGCGCGACGTCTCGATCCTCACGCCCGCCCCGGTGGCGCAGGGCGCAAGCTGGGACCTCGACCTGGTCGAGCAGATGGGCAAGCTGGTCGGCAACGACGCCATCGCCATGGGCGTCGACGCGCTGCTGGCGCCCAACGTCAACATGGCGCGCAGCCCGCTCGCCGGCCGGGCCTTCGAATACTATTCCGAAGATCCGCTGCTGACCGGCCTGTGCGGCGCGGCGTGGGTACGCGGCATCCAGTCGACCGGCACCGCCGCCGTCGCCAAGCACTTCGTCTGCAACGACAGCGAAACGCAGCGCGACACGATGAACGCCGTCATCACCGACGAGGCGCTGCGCCAGGTCTACCTGCTGCCCTTCGAACTGGCGTGCGAGGCCGGCTGCGGCGGGATCATGACCGCCTACAACCGGATCAACGGCGACTGGTGTGCCGAAGCGGCCGGGCCGCTCTCCATCGTGCGCGACGAGTGGGCCTACGGCGGTGTGCTGATGAGCGACTTCTTCGCGACGCACAGCACGGCAGCGACGCTCAATGCCGGTCTCGACCTCGAGATGCCTGGCCCGGCCCGCTTCCTCGGCGCGCGCGCCGCAGAGGCGGCAGCGGCGGGCGACGTGAGCGAGGCGCGCATTGCCGACGCGGCCGAACGCGTGATCCGCTTCAACCAGCGCTTTGGCGGTGACAAGACCCCCGCCCCGCTCGACACCGAAGAACTGCTGACCGCCGGGGCTGCCGCCGGTTTCGTGCTGCTGCGCAACGACGGCCTTCTGCCGCTGTCGAATACGCTCAAGACGATCGCGGTGATCGGGCCCAATGCGACCGCGCCCTGCTACCAGGGCGGCACGTTCGCCCGCATCGCCGTGACGCCCGAAGCGCTGACCCCGTTGCAGGCGATCGAGGCGGCACTGGGTGACACCTACACCATCGCCCACGAACCCGGCGTCGACCCGCAGCCCCGCCTCCCGAGCCTGCCCGTGACCCCGGCCCGGGACCTGGGCGATGGGTGCACCACCGGCATGACGCTCGAATACTTCGCGGGCCACGATTTCAGCGTCGAGCCGCTGAGCCGCGAAACCCGTGCGACCAATTCGCTCGTCTGGTTCCACGGCGTTCACGACCAAGGCCGGTTCAACGAAACCGGCGCCGTGCGCGCGAGCGGATGGTACACCGCGACCGTAGATGGCCCGCACCGGTTCTATGCCGGCGCGACCGCGCCCGTCGTGCTCAAGGTCGATGGCGCCGAGATCGTGCGCCGCGACATCCAACCGCCGGCGTCGGACATCATGGGCGTGCTCAAGGCGGGCGACGCGGACAGCGACACCGTCACGCTGCAGGCGGGCCAGCGCGTGCTGGTCGAGGCCGAACTGCGCTACGCCCCCGCGCGCGTGCAGGGCCTGTGGTTCGGCGTCCGCGCCCCCGACACGCCCGATGCGATGATGGCCCGGGCCGTCGCCGCCGCGGCGCAGGCCGATGCCGTCGTCCTCATGCTCGGCGAGACCGCCGACGCCAGCGTCGAGAGCAAGGACCGCGCCGATACCCGCCTCGACCCGGCGCAGATCGCATTGGCCGATGCCGTACGTGCCGCCAATCCGCGCACCGCTATGGTCGTCAACGTCGGCCACGCCTTCGATGCCAGCTTCAGCGCCGAGGCCGCCGCGCTGATGGTCGCCTGGTACCCGGGCCAGAACTTCGGCATCGCGCTGGCCGACGTGCTCACCGGGCGCCGTGAGCCCGGCGGGCGACTGCCGATGACGCTTGCGGCCAGCGAGGGCGACTATCCGGCCTTCGACCTGACCCCCGCTGCCAACGGAGACCTGGTTTACGACGACGGCGTGCTGGTCGGCTATCGCGGACTGCGCGACAAGGGCATCAAGCCGCTCTTCGCGATGGGCACCGGCCAAGGTTACACCACATTTGAGTGGGCCCAGCCCCGCGTCGAGGACGGCGTGGTCCTGGTCGATGTCACCAATACCGGCGACCGCGCCGGCAGCGATGTCGTTCAAGCCTATCTGGCGGACAGTCCCTATGCGTTGGTCGGCTTCGCCAAGGTCCATCTGGAGGCCGGCGAGACGGTGACCGCCCGGATCACACCGAGCGCCCATATTCTCCGTGCCGTTGCAGGCACTGGCGCTGTCGGGCTGGTGATCGGGCGTACGGCCGAAGATCGCGCCTTTACGGTCGACTTGCCGGGCTGACTTGTGCGGGTGCGTGAGTGCCGATCTCACGCACCCGCCAAGCTGCCCCTCCGCCTGCGCTTCGGGCTGCAAACCTCCCCGCCGCACAGCGGCAGGGAGGCCTTTTTTGGTGGCGCTTGATGCGTCGAAACGGGGTGGAAAGCCTTATCCCTTCTTCAGGGCGTCAGGTTTGTGCGCCGCGCGTTTGCCGTCGTCGGTTTCGACGAGATACTGCGGGTCGTCACGCGATGCGTCGACCTTGTGCCCCTTGATCTTGGTCGCCTCGGTCAGCTTCTTGACGACCTTGCCCTCGGCCGTGCCGCCGTGGCTCTTCCACTCGACGTGATCGCCCTTCTTGAGTGTCTTGGTCATGTTCGTCTCTCCTTCGCAGAGCTCAACGCGCTGCGGGAGCTACGGGTTCACCCCATACCCGAAGGTCCGTGTCTGAAACGCGCATGCAAAAAGCCCCTCCGGATCGAACCGGAGGGGCTTTTTGTTCGAGGCTGCCGGGCAAGACCCTCAGTGGGTCAGGCTGGCAATCGCGTTATCGACCAGGGCCTTGTCGGCATCGACGCCATGACGGGCGGCAATGATCTGGCCGGCGGCGGCCGCAGCGGCCGAAGCAGCCTTGGCGCGCAGGTCGTCCACCGCCGCACGTTCGGCGGCTGTGATCTTGTCGGCGGCCATCTTCTCGCGACGCGCGATTACGTCGCGGGTGTCGGCCTCGGCCTTGGCGATGATCGCCGCGGATTCGGTGCGGGCATGCTCGAGCATGCTGGCCGCGTCCTTTTCCGCGTTGGCGATCTTCGCGGCGTATTCGGCGCGGAGGGCTTCGGCTTCGGCGCGCAGCGCCTTGGCATCGTCCAGTTCGCGGCGGATCGCCTTGATCTGGTTGTCGAGGCCCTTGGTGATGGCACCCGGGACTTTCTTCCAGACCAGGATCAGCAGGAACACGAGCATGGCAGCAGCGACGATCGCGCCGGCGCCGATACCGTGGATGGTCGGCTCGGCCGCTTCGTGGCCGCCGGCATGCTGTTCGACCGTGGCGGTGGGCGTGGTGGCGTTAGCCATGGGCAAGAACTCCCTGCACCGCACCGCGAGCGTCTTCGGCCGAAACCGAAAGACCGGCCAGACGGCTGGCGATGTCCTGCGCGGCTTCGGCGGCGACACCTTCCACCTCGCCGAGCGCAGCGGCGCGGGCGGTGGCGATGCGGGCTTCGGCGGCCGTGGTCGTCTCCTCGATCCGCGCGGAGGCGGCGTCGAGCGAGGCCTGGGTTGCGCGGGCGGCGTCGGCCTTGGCGGCAGCGATCAGGGCATGAGCCTCTGCGCGCTGCTTGCCTTCGGCGATGCGCCAGGCCTGTTCTTCTGCATCGGCGGCGCCCCGCGCGGCTTCTGCCGCGGCGAGATCGTCGGCGATCTGCTTGTTACGCTGGTCGATCGTCGACACCACGCCCGGGAGCATGCCCCGGCCGATGACGAAGAAGACCACGCCGAAGCACAGCAGCAACCAGAAGATCTGGCTGGCGTAGGTATCGGCGAGCTGGGCTATCTGGGGCATCGCGTTGGTCCGCGCTTCCTGTTTGTCGTTCGGGCCGGCCGGAGCTTATCCCCGGCCGGTATCGTTCAATGATCCGCTTCGACGCCTCAGGCGACGAAGATCAGGATCATCGCGACGACGAACGACAGCAGGCCCAGAAGTTCGGCGGCGGCGAAGCCGATGAACAGGCGGCCCTGCTGGCCGTCGGCAGCGCCGGGGTTGCGCAGCGCGCCTTCGAGGAACTTGGCGAAGACGTTGCCCACGCCCAGCGAGGCCAGACCGGCGCCGATGGCAGCGAGACCAGCGCCGAGAAGCTTTGCGCTCTGTGCGTCCATGATAAAAACTCCCTCTTGATCAGAACCGGTGTTGAAAGCGGTTTGTGGTGGTGACGGTCAGTGAAGGTTTTCCGCGTCGTTGAGATAGACGCAGGTAAGCAGGGCAAAGACGTAGGCCTGGATGCCGGCAACCAGCAGTTCCAGCGCGCAGATGCCGATCATCAGCAGGAAGCTGGGAACGCCCGCCAGGAAGAAGGTGCCGACACCGGCATTGGTGCCCGAGATCACGAAGCCCGAGAGCACTTCGAGAAGGACGTGGCCGGCCATCATCGCCACGAAGAGACGCAGGCCCAGCGAGAACGGACGCACCAGGAACGAGATCAGCTCGATCGGGAAGATCACCGGCACCATGACCGCCGGCGTGCCGTGCGGCACGAACAGCGAGAAAAAATGGAACCCGTGCTTGGCAAAGCCGACGATCAGCACGATCGCGAAGCTCATCACCGCCAGGACGCCGGTCACCGTGAAGTGGCTCGTCGCCGTGAAGGGGTGCACGCCGACCAGCGCCAGCGGCAGCAGCCCGAGCATGTTGGCGAAGAGGATGAACGTGAACAGCGAGAACACGTAAGGCAGGTACTTGCGGCCATTGTCGCCGATGTTCGACTGCAGCAGCGTATCGACGAAGCCGGTCAGCCCCTCGACGGCCATCTGCCAGCGACCGGGCACCTGCGCCCGCTTCGCGCCGCCACCGACGAACACCATCAGCACCAGGGTCGTGATGACCATCCACAGCGCGGAATTGGTGAAAGCAATGTTATGCCCGGCAATCGCCCAATGATCGGTGCCGAACAGCGGCTCGATCGTAAACTGGTGAACCGGATCGACCTTTCCTTCGGCCACAGTGCTTGTCCCCGTCACGCGCAAAAACATCAAGGCGCCCCTGCCCGACCGGTTTGCCGGTCGGATTTTCCGCCAGGCCCCAAAGACCCGGTCAGGAACGCCCGCTCGAAATCCTGATGATATTGCGGAAGGCTACGCCGATCCCCACAAGTAGCATCACCAGAAGCCCCCAGGGTCGCGTTCCGGCGAACTGGTCGATGACCCAGCCGATGAACGCGCCGCCCACAAGACCGCCGATGAGTTCGGCCAGGACCCGGTTGCCCAAGCGATAGTTCGCATCGGACTTTTCCCGGTCTGGCGCGGGCTTGCGCCCCTGTTCCCGCTGGCGGGCGGCATCGAGCCGCTCGTTCAACCGGGAAAGGCGTGCATCCTCACCGATGGCCTCTGCGTCGGTCTGGTCGTCGTCCATGCCATGCTCCCTGCCAGAAACGGACCCCGTTAGGGGCACCAACCTGCCGCAAAGCGCGTCATGCACAACGGCATCCCGCCGAGGGCGCCTGCCCCTTAGGCGGCGGGTTTTCGCAAGTCAACCGCTGCCCGCCGAACTTGTCACACTTGCCCGCATACGATTGCGCCAAATGTGCGACACCGTTCGTCGCGGCGGGCCTATCCGGCTGGCGTCAAAGGCAGCGGGAGTCGCGCTGCGGCGGGGCGCTGGTGCGGGTCTGCCAGGTGCCGTTGGGCGCCTGATACTTCTCGCCCGGCTGGGTCTGCGCGATCAGCAGGCACCCCGAGGTAAAGGCATATTCCTCGACGGTCGCCTTCTGGGCCTGCGCCTTTTCGGAATAGACCGCACGGCGCTTCAGGTTGATGTCCTCGACCACCGCCTTGAGCGAAGGCGCGGGCGGCGTCACGTAGCCGAGGTACCCGTCCATCTTCTCGCCCACCTGGCCGGCAGCGCGCGCGGCAGCGTAGGCCGGATCGCGCTGCGCAAGAGCGGAAGCGGGGCTCAACGCCAGCGGCAGGGCCACCGCAGCGGCGAGAACGACGGAAAATGCAGCCCTATGTGCCATTTCGCGTGCCATCTCAGAAGATGTCCTTGTTCTTGTCGATCGTCTGGCTGGCGTCTCCGGCCAGGCGATATACGACTTCCTGCTTGATGTTGATGTTCAACTCGATGACGATCGGCTTGTCGGGCGCCTTGACCGAAATGCAGCCCGACAGCGCGATGGCGCCAGCGGCAAGCGCCGCGCCTGCCATAATCCTCACCATGATGCCCCCGCCCTCTTGCGAATTCCCTGTACCAGCGCCCGTCGCAGCCACCGGCTGCGCGGTCAAGGTGGGCCGGTTCGTGTTACGCTTCATCGCATGGCTCCACTTGCTGCAGGCTGAATGACGGGGGCGGCGCCGCTCGATGCCGCCGGACGCGAGACCTTGCCGCCCTTGGGGTCGAGCAGGCCGATCGTGCGCGGGTCCTTCACCACCGACGGATCGTACATCGACTTGTAGGTGCCCAGCAGGCTGTAGAACGGCGCACGGATGTTGAGGTTGAACTGGATCGGCAGCCCGGCGATCTGGCGGGTGAAGAAATTGCGCTTCGCCCCTGCCCCCTGGCTGACCCCGCCGAACTGGATCTGCGTGACGAAATCCCCGGCGATGTCGCCGCGCAGGGCGATCGTCATGCTCTTGTAGTCGAGCGAACGCAGCGACTGGAACGCATAGTTCGCCATGAAGGTCAGATCCTTGTAGGTCAGCGCGCCGACGTAGGAGACATTGCCCCCGCCGCGCGAATGCAGCGCGCCACCGACGATGTGGCCGCCGCTGGCGTCGAACACCACCGGCAGCTTGCCGTCGAACACGCCGGTCGCGCCGACGTTGGCCATTTCCATGCGCGAGACGAACTGCGCGGCATCGAGGCCGTCGATCACCAGCGTGAAATTGCGCGGCTCCGCCTCGGCAAACCGCAAGGTCGTCGGCTCTAGCGAAAGCTGGCCGCCCATGAAGGGCCAGCGCGCGCCATTGACCTGCACGACCTGGTTGCGCAGCAGTTGCAGGTCGACCACGCCATCGGTCACCTCGACACCCGGATTGATCGAGGCGACCTTGAGCATCTGGTGCGGGGCCGTCTCCATGGCCAGCAGGTCGGTAAAGTCGAGCGTGCCGGAAAGGCCACGCACCGGACCGAAAGCGGCCGCGAAATCAAGGCCTTTCGTGGTGAACCTGCCACCGCTTGTGACGGTGTCGCCACGCCAGTCGATGCGGCCCTTGCCCGTGATCGTGCCTTGCGCATTGGCGACCAGGCCAAGCGCCAGGCTGGTCAACTGCGCCGGTTGCAGACGCTTGCCGAAGGTCAGGCCGGCGACGTCCAGGTCCGCCGAACCTCGCGCCGAGGCCAGCTCGTGCAGCACGTGGGCGTGGACCACGGGAGCCTGGCTCTTCGCCTCGCGCAGCAGGGCATCGGCGGTGATACGACCGCCGGCGAGCGAGAGCGTCGCCCCTTGCGCCACCAGCGGCTCGAAGCGCGCCGGCGTGGCGCGGTCGGTCAGGCCGAAGCGCGTATCGGCCAATTCAAGCCGCCCGTCGGCGTAGCGCCACGTTCCGGTGGCTCCGGCGAGGTCGAGCGGTACAGCCGCCATGCGCGCCTCGACGCCCGCAAAGGTTCCGGCAAAGTCCTTGCCGATCCGCGCCGTCAGGTCGGCCAGCTTAAGCCGCGTGGGCGCGCTGGGTGGCCCGAGGGCAAGATCGACGCCGCGGCCCGTCAGCGTTCCGGGCCAGGCAAGGCCGACCGCGCCGCTGTCGAGCGTCATCGGGCTGTCGCCGAACCGGCCAGTCAGGTGGAGCGCGGAGGTTCCCAGCGCAACGCGCAACGGTGCCGCGCCCGCAGTGACGATCGCCTTGCCGGTGCGACCGCCGGCCGCGTCCAGACCCGGGCACAGCACGAGGCTGTGCGAATCGAGGCGCATCTCGCCGAGCGTCAGTTCGTCAAACCGCGGCGTCATGCAGGTCTGCCACAGCGACAATGTTCCCCGGCGTCCGTACGTCCCGTTGATCGGCAGAACGAGATTGCGCACGCTGCCGCCCGGTATGGCACCCGACAACAGGCTTCGGCCGGCAAAACCAAGCGTTCCGTCGGCGGCCTGGACCACGACGAGTTCGGGCACGGCCAATCGTCCGCCGCCCGCCGCATAGTCGGCCATGGCAAGGTGGAATTGCGCCCCGCCGCGGCCGCGGCGCTCCATTATCCCGCTGATCCGCGGCAGGCCCTGCCCGCCAGTCAGAAAATTGCCGGCGAACCGCGGCGTGGTCATGCCATCGCCCGCGACCTGAACCTTGCCCAGCGACACAAGCGCCTGGCCGCTGCCCCCGCGCAGGGTACCGCGCGGGACGACGACGGACCATTTGCCGTCGCCTGCCTTGCGCACCGTAAGGTCCGCGGCAAAGCGGCTGCCGCGCTCTTCCTCGCCAAGGCGACGGCGCACCTGCGCGATCATGGGGGCCGCAAGCGTGCCCTGTGCGGCCGCTTCGGCGGATGCAAGGGCACGGTCCAGCGCCGGGCCGCGCCGCAGCCCGCGCGCATCGGCCATGCCGCGAAACTCGCTGGTTGCAAAACCGTCGCGGGCCTTGACCAGTCCGTCGACCTCGAGCAGCCCGACCGAACCCTGCGCCGTCCGCAACCCGCCGATCGTGGCATCGACGCGGCCGCTCAGAACACCGCCCCGCCACGCCAATGCGCTGTCGAGCCCCAGTTGCTGCGCCGTCAGCGCATCGGTCGCCAGCGCCACGCTGCGCAACCGGGCCTTGCCACTCGCGCCGCCGAAATCCTTGTCCGCCACGACATCGAGCGTCATGTCCGCACCGGCCAGGCGCAGCGATCCCAGCGCGGATTCGCTGGAGCAGGCCAGGCGAGCCATTCGCACCGGGCCGGCAAACCTTGGCATGCCTTCGTCGACGGTGATTCGCCCAAAGGCGGTGGCTTGGCCCGTCGTGCAACCGCTGGCAGCGAGGCGCGGCGCGACAGCCGCCAGCGTGCCGGCAAAGCCGTTGCGCAGGTTACCTGCACCCTCGGCCTTGATCCCGATCCGGCCAACGTCGCTGTCGATCAGCGCGCGACCATCTTCCAGCGTCAAACGCCAGTCGGGGAGGCGCAAGGGCTCCTTGGACGCGGGCTTCGCGTAGATGACACGATCAAGCGCGCCAAAGCTGGCATGGCCATCGTACACCGAGCCATAGAGCCGGGGGCGGACCAACCTGACCCCTCCGATCCTTGGCCCCAAGAGGCTCCAGGCGAGGGTCAGTTCGGCACGCTCGATCGTCAGGTCCGGGTGTCGCGGATCGCCGACCACGACATTGGCCAGCACCTCGCGGCCCGGGCCGATCGAGACGATGTCATACCGCGCGGGCAGGCCCAGCGCGGCCAGTTCGCGCGCGATGACACCTTCGGCAATCCGGTTGCGCGCCATCCACAGGCCGCCGCCCACGGCAAGCACGGCGACGCCCGCCGTCAAAGCGACGATGCGCCGCCGCGACCAGCCACGCGCTGCGACCGGGTCTTCCGGTTCAGCCAAATCGGTAGAATCCGCCATTCGCCCCCTTCTTGCGCATGGTCACGGGCTGGGCAATGCAAAACACCGCATCGATTGCTCCGGTCCGTTGCCCTGCAACACCCGCCGCCGGCTTTGGTGCCGGCCACGGTGGAGACCAGATGCCTCACGAACGCGGACTCTTTCCTGAACGACAGGACGATCAAGCGCCGGATCGCGTTCGTGAGGCAGGGCAGGATCCTTCCGGCCACCGCGCCAGGCTGCGCCGCCGCCTGCTCCATGGCGGAGACGACGCGCTCGCCGATCACGAGCTGATCGAGGCGCTGCTGATGACCGTCATCCCCCGCATGGACGTGAAGCCGCTTGCGCGGATGCTGCTCCAGCGCTTCGGCTCTCTCGCCGGGGTGTTCAACGCCGACCCGCGCGCACTGCAGGCGGTGCCCGGGATCAAGGAGGCGGCCGCGGCTGCGCTGCGCATCGCCGGGGTCGCGGCACGTCGCCTCGCCCGCGCGCAAGTGCAGGCACTGCCGGTGCTGTCGAGCTGGCAGGCCCTGATCGACTACCTGACGATCGACATGGCCCACCTCAATCACGAGCGCGTTCGCGTGCTCTATCTCAACACGCAGAACCGCCTGTTGCTCGATCAGGTCGTCAGCGACGGCACGCTCGATGAAAGCGCGATCTACACGCGCGAGATCATCGCCAAGGCGCTGTCGATCGGCGCCGCCGCGCTGATCCTCGTCCACAACCACCCCTCGGGCAATCCGCAGCCGAGCACGGCCGACATCCAGATCACGCAGAAGATCATCGAGGCGGCGCGCCTGCTCGGCGTCACCGTTCACGACCATGTCATCATCGGCCGCGAGGGCCATGCCTCGATGCGCGCCAAGGGATTGATATAGCAGGTGAGGCTCTCGGTGGGGCGCGGCCCCCGGATCAAACCAGCCCGGCAAACTCCAGCGCTTCGTCCACGGCGCGGCGCGCAGCGTCGCTGCACGGGACCATGGGCAGGCGCAGCTCGTCCTCGATCCAGGGATGTACGCGCGACAGCGCATACTTGACCGGACCGGGCGAGGCGTCCTCGAACATCGCATAGTGCAGCGGGTAGAGCCGGTCGTTGAGCTCGCGCGCCAGCGCCAGGTCATTCGCGGCGCAAGCGGCCTGGAATTCGGCGCAAAGCCGCGGCGCGACGTTGGCGGTAACCGAAATGCAACCCACCGCGCCCGCGGCATTGGCGGGCAGCGCCAGTTCGTCGTCGCCCGACAGCTGGCAGAAGTGCTTGCCGATGCCCATGCGGTGATCGGTCACGCGCGAGAGGTCGCCGCTGGCATCCTTGATGCCGACGATCTTCTCGGGAAAGCGCTTGGCCAGTTCGCACACGGTTTCGGGCAGGATGTCCGTCACGGTCCGGCCCGGCACGTTGTACAGGATGATCGGCAGGTCGTTGTGCTCGGCCAGATAGCTGAAATGGGCGATCAGTCCTTCCTGGCTCGGCCGGTTGTAATAGGGCGCGACGCACAGCGCGGCCTGCGCACCGCACTTCTTGGAAAAGGTCATGTGCAGCAGTGCGTTCATCGTATCGTTGCTGCCGCATCCGGCGATCACGGGTACGCGCCCCGCCGCCTGCTCGACGCAGACCTCGATCACGCGGTGGTGTTCGGCATTCGACAGCGTCGAGGCCTCGCCGGTGGTGCCGCAGGGCACGAGGGCGGACGATCCGTTTTCGATCTGCCAGTCGACCAGGCGGCGAAAGGCTTTCTCGTCGAAGGCTCCGTCGCGGAACGGTGTCACCAAAGCCGGAATGGAGCCGGAAAACATGGACAATTTCCCTCGTCTTGTCGCACAATGACAATGCGGCCTTGCGCCGATGCGTCCACCCGGCCAAGACGGGGTGACACGGCCTTGCCGCATTCAGCGCCTGATAAGGAGGGGCAACCCACTATGTCCAGCGTGGACATGCCCAGACGCCATCTTTCCGTCATACTGCGCAACGGCGCGTGCGGCCTCGCGGCCGTGCTCGCCCTTTCTGTGACGACGCGCGCCAGCGATGCCGGGCCCGACACCGACGGCAGCGCGTGGGACCGCGCGCGTGCCCAGCTCGTCGCCGGCCAGCAAGGACCGATGGCGCTGGCCATATCGCGCTGGCAATTGCTGACAGGCTCGAACCGCTTCGCGTTCTCCGATTACGCCGGCTTCCTGCTGTCCTATCCGGGCTTCCCCGATGCGGATCGCCTGCGCCGCTATGCCGAGGGCGCGCTGGATCGTGATGCGCAGGCCGGCATCGCCGCCGATCCGCGCACCATCGTCTCGTACTTCGATCGCCAGCCGCCACTGACCAATCCGGGCCGCGCGCGTTATGCCCTTTCACTGCGCGCGCTCGGCCGCCCCGATGCCGACGCCATGGCGCGCACCGCCTGGCGCGGCGGGCCGATGAGCGACGCCGACGAGGCGGCGATTCTCGCCACCTGGGGCGGCACCTTCACGGCCGACGATGCCGATGCACGGATGGACGCGCTGCTGTGGTGGGCCGCCCTCCCCCAGGCGACACGTGCCTTCGTCAGCGTCTCGCCTTTGCGGCGCGGGATCGACGGCGCGCGCCTGATGGCGTTGCAGGGCCTAGATCCCTACTCCGCCGCCGGCGGTATTCCTCCAGCGCAGCTCAACAGCGATCCCGGCTTCGTCTATGCGCGCGTGCGACAGCTGCGCAAGCAGGGCCTCGGCACAATGGCGCAGCAACTGCTCGCGACGCGCCCGCCGCTCGCGAGCCGCCCCTTGCTGCGCGGCAAGTGGATCGACGAGATGCTCACCAACGCGCGCGGCGCGGCTGCCGGCGGCGATGCCCGCAGCGCAGTCGCGATCGCGCGCGGCATCGACGATGCGTTCGATCCGGGCGAAGACATCAGCCAGATGGCCTACGACCTGCGCGATGATTACACCTCGCTGGTCTGGCTCGGCGGGACACAGGCGCTGTGGAAGCTGGGCGATCCAGCAAGCGCCGCTCCGCTGTTCTGGCGCTATGGCGCCGCCGCCCGCACCCCCGGCACGCGCGCCAAGGGCTTCTACTGGGCCGGCCGCGCGGCGCAGCAAGCCGGACTCGGTGCCGACGCGCAGCGCTATTTCGCGATGGCCGCGCGCTATTCCGACCAGTTCTATGGCCTGCTCGCCATGGAGCGGCTGGGCCAGCCGGTGCCCAACTTCGCGTGGGATTCGCGCGCCGTGCCCACGCCCGACGAACGCGCCCGGTTCAACGCCGCACCGCTCACTTTGGCGGTGCGCGAAGTGGCGCGCAGCGGCGAGTGGCGCACGACGGTGCGCTTCTTCAAGGAAATCGCTGACCAGCAGCAGACCGAGGGCCAGCACATGTTGGTCGCCGAACTGGCGCGCGAACTGGGCCGCCGCGACCTGGGTGTCATCGTCGGGCAGGCCGCGGGCGCGCGCGGTTATCTCGATTTCCAGCACATCGCCTTCCCGCTGATCCCCGTGCCGACCGGCACCGAGCAGTCGTGGACGATAATCCATGCCATCACCCGGCAGGAAAGCCAGTTCGCGCAGAATGCGATGAGCCACGCCGGGGCGCGCGGCCTGATGCAGCTCATGCCTGCCACCGCCAACGAGCAGGCGGGCAAGCTCGGCCTCAGCTACAGCTCACAGGCGCTGACCGACGATGCCGGGTTCAACATCACGCTGGGCAGCGCCTTCTTCGGGCGGCTGATGGACATCTACGGCGGATCGACGCCGCTGGCGGTCGCGGCCTACAACGCTGGGCCGGGCAACGTGAACAAGTGGCTGCGCGCCAATGGCGATCCGCGCACCGGCGCCGTAGAATGGGTCGACTGGATCGAGCGCATCCCGCTGTCGGAAACCCGCAACTACGTGCAGCGCGTGCTGGAAAACGCGGTCGTCTACGAGGCGATGAACCCCGACAAGGCCACGTGGCGCGGGCCCAACCCGATGAGCCACATCCTCGGCAAGCCGACGCCGGGCTGACCTGATTTAGCCAACCCGGCGTCGCCTCAGGCGCGGCTGCCCGCCATCGCCAGTCCGAACGCGACAAAGATCGCACCGGTCACGCGGTTGAACACCTTGCGCGGGCTGGGCTTTTCCAGCCACCGCGCCATCGAGCGGCCGCCCAGCGCATAGAGCAAGTACGAGGTCACCTCGATCACGCCGAAGGTCGCGACCATGATCGCGAATTGCGGCACGCGCGGCCGCGCCGGGTCGATGAACTGCGGCAGGAAGGCACCCGCGAACAGCAGCGCCTTGGGATTGCTGATGCCGATCAGGAATGCAGTGCGAAACAGCTGCCAGCCCGAAGGCCCGACGACCGGCGCACCAGCCCCCTCGATTGCCCCTGCATCGATCGGCGCCGCATCGGCGGTCCAGGCCTTGTAGCCCAGGTAAAGCAGATAGCCCGCGCCGATGATCCGCAGCGCGGTGAACACCTGTGGCATGGCCGCAAGCACGGCGGACAGCCCGGCGGCTGACAGGCTCAGTAGGGTGAGCACCGCCAGGAAGCAGCCGCTCATCGCCAACATCGCGCGCGAGAAGCCCAGCGTCACGCTGCGCGTCATCACATGCAGCATGTTGGGGCCGGGCGAGATCGAAATGAAGAACACGGTGACCACGAAAAGCCACCAGGTATGAATTGCCATCGCGCCTTATCCTGCCGCCTTGACGATGTCGGCCCAGGCCGCCTCGTCGATCACTTCGATGCCCAATTCCGCCGCTTTCTTGAGCTTGCTGCCCGCGCCCGGCCCCGCCACGATCAGGTCGGTCTTGGGCGATACGCTGCCCGCCGCGCGCGCGCCCAGTGCCTCGGCCTGCGCCTTGGCCTCGTCGCGGCTCATCGTCTCGAGCTTTCCGGTAAACACCACGGTCTTGCCCGCGACCGCGCTGGCGCGCGTTTCGACAATGAAGTCCGGCGGGCTGACCTCCGACAGGAGATCGTCCCACACCGCGACATTGTGCGGCTCGTGGAAGAATTCGCCCAGCGCCTCGACCACCACAGGGCCGACCCCGTCGATCGACAGCAGTTCCGCCCGCGCCTCAGGATCGCCTTCGGCACCCTCGCCCGGCCAGGCGCGCTGTGCCGCATCGCGCAAGCCCGGCAGCGTCACGAAGCGCTTCATCAGATCGCGCGCCGTGACCGCGCCGACGTGGCGGATGCCGAGGCCGAACAGCAGCCGCGCGGCATCCGGGGCGCGCTTCGCCTCGATTGCCGCCAGCAGATTGTCGACCGACTTGTCCTTCCAGCCTTCGCGCCCGACGATGTCGTCGCGCCGCCTGCGCAGGCGATAGATGTCGGCCGGGCTTTCCAGCCACCCCAATGCGAAGAACTCGGCGATCGTCTTTTCGCCCAGCCCCTCGATGTCGAGCGCCGCACGGCTGACGAAGTGGCGCAACCGCTCGGTCCGCTGCGCGGGGCAGATCAGCCCGCCAGTGCAGCGCACGTCGACTTCACCTTCCTCGGCCACGGCTTCGCTGCCGCATTCGGGGCAGTGGTCGGGGAAATGATAGGCGTCGCGCGGCGTCTCGCGCGTGAGGTTCTCGACGACCTGCGGGATGACGTCGCCCGCGCGCTGCAGCACGACGCGATCGCCCACCCGCACGCCCAGACGGCCGATCTCGTCGCGGTTGTGCAGCGTGACGTTAGTGACCGTCACGCCCCCCACCAGCACCGGCGCCAGTCGTCCGACCGGGGTCAGCTTGCCGGTGCGACCGACCTGGATGTCGATCGCCTCGAGCGTGGTCTCGGCACGCTCGGCCGGGAACTTGTGCGCCATGCCCCAGCGCGGGGCCTTGGCGACGAAGCCCAGGCGGCGCTGCCACTCGAGGCTGTCGATCTTGTATACAACGCCATCGATATCGTACGGCAAATCAGCACGTTGCGCCTGAATGCTGCGATAGTGGCTGAGCATGTCTTGGGTCGATCCGCAGTGCACCAGCAGGGGCGAGACCGGCACGCCCCACGCGGCGATGCGTTGCATCATCGCAAACTGCGTGTCCTCGGGCACGCTGCTCGCCGCACCCCAGCCATGGGCCAGGAACCGCAGCGGCCGGGCCGCCGTGATGCTCGCGTCTTTCTGTCGCAACGAGCCGGCGGCCGCATTGCGGGGATTGGCGAAGACCTTGTCCTCGCGCTCCGCCTGCGCGGCATTCAAGGCGAGAAAGTCGGCCTTGGCCATGTAGACCTCGCCGCGAATCTCGAACACATCGGGCAGCGTCTCGTCAGACCCTGCGGCAAGTTGCTGCGGTATGTCCTTAATATAGGCGACATTGGCAGTGACATCCTCACCCACCTGCCCGTCGCCGCGCGTTGCCGCGCGCAACAGCTTGCCATGCTCGTAGCGCAGCGAGCACGACAGGCCGTCGATCTTGTCCTCGGCCGTCATCGTGACCGGCGCATCGGCGGGCAATGCCAGGAAGCGCCGAACGCGCGCGACGAAGTCCTCGACCTCCTCGTTAGTAAAGGCATTGTCGAGGCTCATCATGCGAACCTCGTGCGTCACCTTGCCCAAGGGCGAGGCCGACACTTCGTGCCCCACGGCGCGCGACGGACTGTCCGCCCGGATCAGATGCGGAAACGCCGCCTCCAGCTCGGCATTGCGCCGCACCAGCGCGTCGTATTCGGCGTCGGTGATCTCGGGCGCGTCCTCGGCATGGTAGCGCCGGTTGTGATAGGCGATCTGCCGGGCCAACCGCATCAGCTCGTTCGCGGCCGCCGCTTCGGAGGGCAGGTTCATGTCGCGCACGGGATCGGTCATGATGCGGCTCTTCCCCAAACGGTTGCGGTCATCGGCCGGCGAATACGGAAACCCAGGCTTTCGTAAAGCCGGATCGCGCCGGCGTTCTCGGCATAGCTGTGGAGGAACGCGATGTCGCCCCGCTCGGCGAAGCCTGCCATCACCCGCCGGATCAGCGCCGCCGCCCAGCCCCGCCCGCGAAACTCGGGCCAGACCGCCACCCCGCTGACTTCCGCATAGCCCGGCGCCGGCCGCATCCGCTCGCCCGCCATCGCCGCCAGCCGGCCATCGACGAAAATCCCGAAAAAGTCGCCATAGTGCCAGGTCCCGTGCGCCCATGGGCCCGGCTGCGTCGCCTCGGCCAGCGCCGCCATGGCGGGCGCATCGCCCTTACCCAGCAGACGCATCGGCGGCATATCGGCAGCTCCGGTGTTCGGCGTCGCGCCATTCGACGCCACCATCTGCACCAGCGCGGCCGTGCGCAGAGCCACCAATCCTTCGGGGGCCGAAAAGGGCTCGGCCTCCACCGTCCACACGGTGTCGTCACGCGTCTCCAGCAAACCGGACAGCGCATGTTCCTGCCCAGGAGCGGCGGCGGCAAAGGGACCGTAGCCCGGATCGATCCGCAGCGCCGGCGGCGTCCCTTGCGACAGATGCGCCTGTGGCCCGGTCAGCGCATGCCACACCGGGCGATCGAGCGGGCTGGTCATGCCTGTTCCAGCAAGCGTTCCGCCTGCGCCCGCGCCTCGGCCGTGATCTCGGCGCCGGACAGCATGCGGGCGATCTCTTCCTTGCGCCCTTCGTCGCTGAGCAGCGCGACCGAGGTGCGCGTGACCGTGCCTTCGCTCGATTTGGCGATAAGGTAGTGGGCATTGCCGCGCGCGGCCACTTGCGGGCTGTGCGTCACCGCCAGCAACTGCCCGCCATGAGCCAGCCGCGCCAGGCGCTCGCCGATCGCGCTCGCCACCGCGCCGCCGACGCCGCGGTCGATCTCGTCGAAGATCACCGTCGCCGCCCCGCCCTGCTCGGCTAGGGCAACCTTGAGCGCGAGGATGAAGCGCGAAAGTTCGCCGCCCGAGGCGATCTTGCCCAGCGGGGCGAAGTCGCTGCCGGGATTGGTCGAAATGAGGAATTCCACGGCATCGACGCCGTGCGCCGACCAGCGATCCTCGGGCAGGCGGACCACCGCGGTACGGAACCGCGCGGCATCGAGACGAAGCGGCTTGAGCTCGGTCGCAACCGCTGCGTCCAGTCGCCGCGCCGCCTCGGCCCGCTGGACCGAAAGCGCTTCGGCCTTGGCGCGATAGTCGAGACCGGCGTCTGTGGCCGCGAACTGCAGCTGGGCGATCTGCGCCTCGCCGCCTTCGATCGCCTGGAGCGTGGCATGCAGCGCCTCGCGCCGGGCCGGCAGGTCATCGACCGTACAGCCATGCTTGCGCGCGGCGGCGCGCAGGTCGAACAGCCGCGTCTCGATCCGGTCGAGCAAGGCGGGGTCGTGCATCAGCGCATCGGCGGCGGCGGCCAGCTTGTCCTCGGCCTCGCCCGCCTCGATCACCGCGCGGTCGAGCGCCTCAAGCGCTTCGGCCAGCAGCGGATGCTCACCCGCGATCCGGTCCAGCCGCCTTGCGGCCCCGCGCAGCTGCGCCAGCGGCGCATCCGATCCGGTCCACAAGTGCTGCAATTCGCCAAGATCGCCCGAAAGCCGCTCACCCTTCTGCATCGACGCGCGCTGGAGCGCGAGGTCCTCTTCCTCGCCGGCTACCGGCGCCAGGGCGTCGAGTTCGGCGACGTGCGCCTCGATCAGGTCTTGCTCCGCCGCCGCCGCGTCGACCCGCGCGCGGGCCTGTGCCAGCGCCTCTTCGGCCCGGCGCCACTTGTCCCAAGCCTGCGCGACCCCGGCGCTGTCGGCACCGGCATAGCGATCGAGCAGCAGGCGATGGCCGCGCGCGTTGACCAGCCCGCGATCGTCATGCTGGCCGTGCAGTTCGACGAGAAACCGCGCCAGCTCACGCAGCAGCGCAACGCCGACCGGCTGGTCGTTGATATGGGCACGGCTGCCGCCATCGGCGCGCACGCGGCGGCGCACCAGCAAGGGCTCGCCCGGCTCCCAGTCGATCTCCGCCTCTGCCAGCAGCGCCACGATCCCGGCGGGACGGTTGGCGAATTCGAAAGTCGCGGTGACGCTGGCCTGCTCCTCCCCACTGCGGACGAGCCCGCTGTCGGCCCGGTCGCCCAGCACGAGGCCCAGCGAATCCAGCAGGATCGACTTGCCTGCCCCGGTTTCACCGGTGAGCACGCCCAGCCCGCCGGCAAACGACAGGTCCAGCGCCTCAATCAGGACGACATTGCGAATGGAAAGAGCGGTGAGCATCGCAACCTTTCTAGCGCCTCGAAACGGCGGCGTCACCCCGCGACGTTCTCGTCTTGTTTCACATCGGTGACATGGTGTCGCGCCACGGACATGTGACGATGCCATGAGATTCGCAAGACGACGATCACACCCGGGATCACAACCGGCTGCAACACCGCCTCCACATCCCGCGCGGGGGACCGACCGCGCCAGGAAAAGGACTGGGCCATGGACAACGCGAACCTCCGCAAGCCTGCCGTAGCTTCCGCCATCGGCGACTGGATCAAGGGTGCCCCCGACTGGCTCGACCTGCCCGAGCCACGCGGCTTCCGTCCCAAGCGGCGGGTGCGCACCGTCTGGATCTCGGACGTCCACCTCGGCACGCGGGGCTGCAACGCCGAGATGCTGCTCGATTTCCTTGCCTCGATTGAGTGCGAGACGCTCTACCTCGTGGGTGACATCGTCGACGGCTGGCGCCTGCGTCGCGGCTGGTACTGGCCCGACGCGCACAACGAGGTGATCCGCCGCATCCTCAAGATGGCGCATCGCGGCACGCGGGTCGTGCTCATCGCGGGCAACCACGACGAGATGCTGCGCCCCTATGCCGGCATGACCTTCGGCGGCGTGGAACTGGCGCTCGACACGGTCCACACGACCGCTGACGGGCGCCGCCTGCTGGTAACGCACGGCGACGGCTTCGACGGCGTGGTGCTCTATGCGCGCTGGCTCGCCTTCCTTGGCGATGCCGCCTACGAAGTGCTGCTCAAGGCCAACCGCTGGGTCAACCTGATCCGCCGCCAGTTCAAGCTGCCCTACTGGTCGCTGTCGGCCTACATGAAGAAGCGCGTCAAGAACGCGGTGCAGTTCATCTGCGACTTCGAGGAAGCGGTCGCCCACGCTGCCCGCGACATGGGTGTCGACGGGGTGGTCTGCGGCCACATCCACTGCGCCGAGATCCGCCAGATCGGCGACGTCACTTATTACAACGACGGGGACTGGGTCGAAAGCTGCACCGCGCTGGTCGAGGATGCCAGCGGCGCGATCAGCATCGTCGACTGGGTCGAGGAGCAGCGCCGGCAAGTGCCCTTCACCCCGGCCCTCGCCGCCCCCGCACCCACCGAGGCGGCCGCTGCATGAGGATCGCGCTGTGCACCGATGCCTGGCACCCGCAGGTCAACGGCGTCGTTCGCACCCTGGCCACCACGGTCGAGCACCTGACCGCGCGCGGGCATGAGGTCGAACTGATCACGCCGCAACATTTCCTGACCTGGGGACTGCCCGGCTATAGCGAAATCCGCCTCGCCCTTGCCCCGCGCTTCGGCACCCGGCGCACGCTGCACGATTTCGCGCCCGACATCGTCCACATCGCCACCGAAGGGCCGATCGGCTGGTCGGCGCGGGGATGGTGCCGCCGTTACGGCGTGCCCTTCACCAGCGCGTTTCACACCCGTTTCCCCGAATACGCCGCCTTGCGCACCGGCCTCAGCCCCGAGACTTTCTGGCCGGTCATGCGCCGCTTCCATGCCGCGAGCCGCGCGGTGCTGGTCTCGACGCCGACCATGGTGCGCGAACTGGCCGAGCAGGGCATCACGCAGACGCGGCTGTGGTCGCGCGGGATCGATGCCGCGCTGTTCCACCCCGGCCATGCGCCGCTGCCCGAACTTGCACAGCTCCCGGGACCGATCCTGCTCTATGTCGGCCGCGTCGCGGTCGAGAAGAACCTCGATGCCTTCCTCGAGGCCGACGTGCGCGGAACCAAGGTGGTTGTCGGCGACGGCCCGGATCTCGTGGCGCTCAAGGCCCGATACCCGCAGGCGGTGTTCACCGGCGCGCTATCGGGCGAACGACTGGCACAGGCCTATTGCGCCGCCGATTGCTTCGTCTTTCCCAGCCGCACCGACACTTTCGGCCTCGTGATGATCGAGGCCATGGCCTGCGGCTTGCCGGTCGCGGCCTACCCCGTCCCTGGCCCGCTCGATGTCGTCGGCCGCGACGGCCGAGGTGCGGAAGCGGACCTGGCGCAGCCGGTCGGCGTGCTCGACGACGATCTGGCCGCCGCGATCAAGGCGGCCTTGGATTGCTCGCCCCGCGCTGCCGCCGCCTATGGCGCGAGCTATTCCTGGGAAGCGGCGACCGATCAGTTCCTGTCCGCACTGACCGACGCGGCCACCGGCATGGCGATCCTCGCCGCCTGACCGCGTACCAAAGGGCAGGCCCGGCCGCCTGCCATGTTGCACGGCAACCAAATGAGCCTCGGCGGGTTAGGGCTGAAATCCTCGCGCCGGAGCTTCCTTCATGCCGCAACGCACCCTGATCCAGTTCTTCCATTGGTACACGCCCGAGGGCACGCTTTGGGTCGATGCCGCCAAGGAAGCGGGCGCGCTCGCCGACATGGGCGTGACCGATGTCTGGCTGCCGCCGGCGTACAAGGGCGCGAGCGGTGCGGGCTCGGTCGGCTACGACACCTACGACCTCTTTGACCTCGGCGAATTCGACCAGAAGGGGACCGTCGCAACCAAGTACGGGGACCGCGCCGGTCTCGAGCGCGCCTGCGCTGCGCTTCGCGAGGCCGGCCTGCGGGTCATTCACGACGTCGTCTTCAACCACAAGATGGGCGCCGACGACACCGAGCGCGTGGCGGTTCACCGCGTCAATCCCGACGATCGCACCCAGATCGAGGACGAGACCTTCGACGCCAACGTCCACACCCGCTTCACCTTCCCCGGCCGCGGCGGCAAGCATTCGAAGTTCGAGTGGGATCACAAGTGCTTCAGCGGGGTCGATCGGCTCGAGGACCCGCAGGAAGACGGCGTATTCCGCATCGTCAACGATTATGGCGAAGGCGAGTGGAACGAGGAAGTCGACGAGGAACTCGGCAATTTCGACTTCCTGATGGGCGCCGACGTCGAATTCCGCAATCGCGCGGTTTACGAGGAACTCAAGTTCTGGGGGCGCTGGCTGGCCGAACAGGTGCCCGTCGACGGGTTCCGCCTCGATGCCGCCAAGCACATTCCCGCGTGGTTCTTCCGTGACTGGGTGGGCCACATGCGCGAGAGCCTGGCCGATGACCTGTTCGTCGTCGCCGAATACTGGCACCCGGACATGGACTCGCTCCTCACCTACCTCGATCGCGTCGACCAGCAACTGGCGCTGTTCGACGTTGCGCTGGTCCACCGCTTCCACGAAGCCGGGCTTGCCCATGGCGATTTCGACTTGCGCACGATCTTCGATGGCAGCCTGGTCGCCCAGGCGCCCGAGCACGCCGTCACCGTCGTCTCGAACCACGACACCCAGCCGCTGCAGGCGCTCGAGGCGCCGGTCGAGGACTGGTTCAAGCCGCTGGCCTATGCCCTGACCCTGTTGCGCGAGGGCGGCACGCCCTGCGTGTTCCACGCCGATCTCTACGGGGCGTCCTACAAGGATACCGGCAGCGATGGCGGGGAGTATCAGGTCGACCTCGCGCCCGTTCCCAGTCTTCCCAAACTGACCCAGGCGCGCCAGCGTTTCGCCCATGGCGCACAGACCGACCTGTTCGAAGGCCCGCAATGCATCGGCTTCAACCGGCATGGCACGGCCGAGGCGCCCGGCTGCGTGGTGGTGCTGTCGAATGCCGGCGATGCCGGTGTGCGCGCCGAACTCGGCCCCGACCACGCTGGCGCCACGTTCGTCGATTGGCTGGGCCATCACGATGCGGTGGTGACGGCCGACGAGAACGGCGGCTTCGATGCGCCGGTACACGGCGAGAGCGTATCAGTCTGGGTTCGCCAGGACGCCGCGCAATAACAATACCGCTGAGCGGGGGCTGCAAATGCCCCCACCCAACGAAAAAGGCGCTAGCATGCTCGATGCACGCTGCGCCTTTTTTTCGGGTGCGTTACGCGGCCGAGATGTCGTCGCCCTTGGCGTTCATCAGCTTGAACGCGCGCTTGTACCAGTCGCTGCCGGGGTAGTTGTTGCCCAGCACGGCGGCGGCCTTCTGCGCCTCGTCGCGAACGCCGAGCGCCAGGTAGCACTCGACGAGGCGGAACAGCGCCTCGGGCGTGTGGCTGGTGGTCTGGTACTTGTCGATCACCACGCGGAAGCGCAGCGTGCCGGCCAGCCACTTGCCGCTGCGCTCGTAGAAGCGGCCGACTTCCATTTCCTTGCCGGCAAGGTGGTCGTTGACCAGGTCCAGCTTGAGGCGCGCGTCGGTCGCGTAATCGGTGTTGGGATAGCGGCGCGTCACTTCGGTGAGGGCGGTCAGCGCCTGCTGCGTGATCTTCTGGTCGCGCGTCACGTCGCTGATCTGCTCGTAATAGCACAGCGCGACGAGATAGTAGGCGTAAGGCGCGTCCTTGTTGCCGGGATGGATCGACAGGAAGCGCTGCGCGGTCTGCACCGACTTGGCATAGTCGCGCGCCACGTAATAGCTGAACGCGCCCATCAGCTGTGCACGGCGGGCCCAGGGCGAATAGGGGTGCTGACGCTCGACCTCGTCGAACAAAGCGGCGGCCTGCTTGGCATCGCCTCGGTCGAGCCGGTCCTTGGCGGTCATGTACAGCGTGTCGACGTCACGCGCGACGTAGGCCACGTCCTTCTTCGCCTTGTTGCCACCGGCACAGCCGGCAGTCAGGCCCAGGGCAGCGGTTGCGGCGGCAAGAACGGCGATGCGCAGCGGGCTGCGGGCAAATGCGGGAAGCGTCATGCGCCGTCCTATAACCAGCGCTCCGGCGAACGCCAAGTGAAGGTTGCGGGCCACCGGAAAACTTGCAGCGTGTTACGAACGGCGCGCAAGTATCGCCCCCACTATGCCGTCAACTCAGGCGGCGGCCTCTTCCTCGAACGGCGGCACCAGGGCGATCGGATCGGCCAGCGTGACACGGTCGAGCAGGTCGGCCATTTCGTCGCGCAGCCGGATCATCAGGCCACGCAGGCGGCAATCGGCCTCGGGCAGGCAATTGGGGCAATGCTCGTGCGCATTGCGCGAGGCACAAGGCACGAGCGCCAGGCTGCCCCGGGTGAGCCGGATGATGTCGCCATAGCGGATGTCGACCGGCGGCAGCGCCAGCTCGTATCCGCCATCACGGCCGCGCAGCGAGATCACCACGCCCTCGCGCGCCATCTCCGACAGGATCACGGTCAGGAACTTGCGCGGAATGTTCTGCGCCTCGGCAATGGCGTCAAGGCGCACCGGCCCCTGGCCGAAAGTGTCTGCCAGATGCTGGAGCGCCCGGATCGTATATCGCGTCTTTTGCGAAAGCATTCCGTTACAAAAGCGCCCTCGCCACGATTGTCAACGCCATTGGTGGAATTGTCCCGATTGCAGCCTTTCGCTCAGCGCTGGGTGGAGATCACGACCGGGCCGACCAGGCCCGACGGGCGCAACGGTGCGTCGGCACGATAGGTCGGAATGGCGGTCCAGGTCACCTTCTGCGCCCCGGGTTGCGCATCGCCGATCAGGCGGTTGACCCAGCTGTTTGCGACGCGCACCGCGATCGCGTTGTCGCCGCGCCGTGCGACCGTCCCGATGTCGAAACGATAGGGCGCGTGCCATTGGGTGCCGAGATCGTGCCCGTTGACGGTGACTTGCGCCAGATCGTTCACCTCGCCGAGATCGAGCCACAGCGGCTGGCCGCGCTTCCAGCCCTTGGGCAGGCGGATGGTGCGCGTGTAGGTGGCGATGCCCGAGAAATAGCGCACGCCGGGCTCGGCCCGCTGGTCGAGCCGCGCCAGCGCGGGAAGACTGATCGATGCAGGCGCACCGCGCCCCGCCTCGAAGGCAACCTTCCAGGGACCCGCGACGCTGGCCAACGGCACCATCGCACGCTGCGGCAATTGCAGCGCGCTGGCGGTCGCCGGCTTGCGGAACATCACGATCGCGCTGGTTTCCGCTGCCAGCTGCAGCGGCACGATCGTCTCCCCGCCGACGATACGGTAGCTCAAGGGCTCGATCCGGCCGCTGTCGGCATGGAACAGTTCCGGCACCTTGCCGGTCACGCGGAAGTGGGCGTCGAACGTCTCGGCGCGATTGCGGCGATTGACCACGTACCACGCCTCGCCCTGCGCGAACGTGCGGTGGATGAAGGGCAGGTCCGCGTCGGCTGCCGCGCCGGTGACGCGGAAATCCGGGGTGACGCCGAGACGGGCGAGGCCCGCATCCGCATCCGTCATCGCGATCACGCGCCCTTGCCCGACCACGGCATCCCCGCTGCCCGGCCACAGCCGCGCAACGAGCGAACGCCATTCGGCCATGCGTTCGGGCGTCGCATCGGCTTGCGCCGGCGAGGCCTGCGGCGCCTGCCCGATGACGGCAGCCCCGCCCTCGACCAGCGCGGCAAGCCGGCGCAGCGTCGGCAGGGTCATCATCCGTGACGAGCCGCCGAGGTAGATCGCCCGATAGTGCGCGCCGCCCTGGCTGACGAGTTCGTTGCCCTGGTTGACCAGCACGCCGCCGATCACGTCGGCATTTACGTAGTCGAAGGCGTGGAGCTTGGGCGCATCGGCCACCGGCGTCTTGCCGAACAGCCCGGTCAGCGGTGCTTCCTCGCCATAAAAATAGGCCAGATCGGCGACGTTGCGGCCCTGTTGGAGCACGAGCGCGGTCCGCGCCATGTAGTCCACCCACGGCCGCGCCAGTTCCGCCCAGCTTTCATGCCGGTTGAAGAATTGGCCGAAGATCATCAGCGACAGGCCGGGGACTTTGTCGTCGGTCGGCTGGTGCACCGAGGTGTGGATCACCGGGCGGTTCACGCCGCTGACGAATTCCAGATCGATGAAGCGCCGCAGGTCGCGCGGCGTGTACGCCCACGGCGCCAAGGCCGAGGTCATCGATTCGGCGGCCACAAGGTTCTGACCGTAGACATGCGCGACCGACGCCGCGCCCTTCATATCTGCAAGATAACTCGGATTGGGTCCGGCCTTGCGACTGAAGGTCCACAGCGCTGCCATCGGAACGTCGGCACGCATGCGCATCTGCATGTCGTCGCCCAGCATCGGGCGGTTGTCTTCCAAAGCCTCGCCATAGACCTTCAGGCCGTTTTCGTGCGCGACCTGCGCCACCATCCCGTAATGCTCGGACGCCAGCAGATCGGCGAGCGTCCGGCGCCAGTCGTAGAGGAAGCGATCCGCCTCGGTACGCGTGCCAATGAGCACGCCCGCCAGCGTCGGCAGCCATGGTGTCGGGTCATAACCGCGCAGGCGCTTGAACTGCGCAATCATCTTCGGCGTCCAGTTGGCCGCGCCGACTTCGATCGAATCGGTGAGCAGTGCGGTCACGCCGTGCCGGCCGATCATTTCGGGCCCGGTCGCATCGCGATACATCCCCAGGTAATGATCCAGATAGCGACGCACCGCCGCGCCATCGAACTTGTCGACCTCAAGGCCTGTCGCCTCGGGTGCCGCCGGATGGTTGGTCGTGCCGAGCAGGCTCGCGCCGAACCGCAGGATGCGCCAGGCGGTTCCCGCCGGGGGCGTCCAGTCCAGAGTTCCGTCGGGGCGCAGCTTGCCGGTCAGGTCGATGACCTGCGCCGCAGAAGGCCCTGTGGCAGCAGAATCGGGCGTGCCAAGCGCGTAATAGTCCTGGGCCACCGCAAAACCAGCCTTGGCTTCGGCCTGATCAACGCGGGACTCGGCATGCAGCACGAAGTGCCGCAAGTCCCATGGCGCGCTTGCTCCCGCGGCCATCATTTTCATGAAACCGACATCGCTATCGGCCCCCGGCGCTGGATCGCCGAGATTAGAACCCGAAAACGGCAGCGGCTGAAGCACGATGCGGAATACGCGCGCAGTCACGGCCGGGAAGCTGACCGTCGTCGGCGCGCCGGTGACCGCGAAGTCTGCCACCTTGCTCCAGGTGCTACCGTCGGCGCTCGCCTCCAGCCGCGGCGCGACCACGGGTCCGCCGAACATGGCCTTGGCGCCGTGGATGTAAAGCGTGGCCGCGCGTACCGTCTGCGGTGCGTCGAAGCGTGCAACGACCATCGACGGCTGTTCTGCTGTCCCGTGCTGCAGCATCTGGCTGTTGCGATAGCTGTCGGCCGTCAAGGCAGCGGCATCGAGCGGCTTGCCATCGGGGCCGAAGATCCGGGGTAGCGGCAACGCCGCAGTGTCGGAAGGCACCGGAACCGCAAGCACCGCGATGTCGGCAGCCCAGCTTGGCGTGGTATGGGCATGCGCCGAGGTAAGGGCGGCCAGAGGATCAAACAGTTCGAGATCCTGGTAGGCACCGGCGACCACCGGCGGCTTTGCGACCGCCGCCACGAGCGGCTGACCGCCCGGCACGACCATTTCCGTCCACACCACTTTCTTGAGCCCATCGGCGGGCGGCACCCAGGGACCGCCAGTCTCCGACCAGCCCGGCGACGACGCGATGGCCAGTTCCAGGCCCTTGGCATCGGCAGTTTGCGCCGCGAACCGGAACGCCTGCTTCCATTCGGGTGACATAAAGGTCAGCCGCTTGGCGACGATTTGCGGCGCCTCGAGCCCGGCGTCGAAGGTTTGCAGTCCGCCAATGCCGACGCGCTGCATCCAGTCCATGTCCTTGGCAATGCCATCCTCGGTAACGTTGCCATTCATCCAGTGCCACCAGACGCGCGGACGGGCGCTGGATGGCGGGTCGCGGAACTGCTGATCGAGTGATGCGGGCTCGGACGGCCTGGCACTCGCAGACGGAGCCGCGGCGGGCACCGGTCCTTGCGCCACGGCAATCATCGGCGTCGCGGTCGCGGCAAGCAAAAGCCCGGCACGCAAGGCCCATCGATTCGAACGAGTGGTCGGTGGTGTCATGGCTGGGCTCCCGGGCGTTTTTGAATGTCAGGCCGAACCGCACTGGACATAGAGCGTGATCGTCGTTGCGCGTTTTTGCGCAATTTCGCGCGAAAATGAAAGCCCAAAAATCAAAAACCCGGCCATGCAGGGCACGGCCGGGTTCAGGAAGACGTTGGTGTTGATAGGCTATTTGGTCGCCTGCTCGAGATAGGCGATTACATCGGCGCGATCCTTGGGATCGTGCAGCCCGGCAAAGGCCATCTTGTTGCCCTTGACGTAGGTCGAGGGGCTTTCAAGGTAGGCATCGAGCGAACGCGCGTCCCATGTCACGCGCTTGGCCTTCATCGCGTCGGAATAGGCATAGCCCGGAACGCTACCGGCGCGGCGGCCGATCACACCCTTGAGCGAAGGGCCGATCCGGGTGGCACCGGTGCTGAGGTCGTGGCAGGCCAGGCACCGTGCCGCAACCGTGCGGCCATGCGCCGGATCACCCTCGGCCGCGAGTGCGGGGGCTGCAGCGAGGCCCAATCCGGCAAGACCGGCGGCAAGCGCGATGGCGCGCCGATAGAACATGGAATCAGTCATCGAGGTCTCCCCGGGGCGGCAGTCGCCTTGCCCCATAGCATGCATCATGCGGCAAGGCGCCTGTCATGGCGCTGAATGGCAGCGATAGCGCCCGTTCAGGCGTCCTTTGCGGGGGCGGACAGGTAGACCTTCATGAGAATGCGGAACAGCTCGCTCTTCTCGCGCGCGGTCAGGCACGCGGTCAGTTCATCTTCGTGCGAGACGATCGCCCGCCGGGCTTCGGCCAGCGTGATCGCGCCGCGCTCGGTGATCCACAAGCCGCCGGCGCGGCGATCGAGCTTGGACGGCTCGTTCACGAGGTAGTCGTTGCGCATCAGCTGGCGCACGAACTGGTGCACGGTCGGCCGCTCGATCTTGAAGAAGCGCGACAGGTCGGTCTGCTTGACCCCCGGATTGGCATTGACCAGCCACAGGATCGCCACCTGCTTTGGCGTGACGCTGAGCGGCTCGAGCTGGCGTTCCAGCCGCGAGACAAACAGCGTGTTCGTCGTGCCGATGTGCAGGCCAAGGACCGAATCCAGTCCATCCAACGCCAGTTCGGGCGTCACCGATTGACGGGTCAGGACATCCGCAGTCAATTTGAGGCCTTTCGCATGCGAGGCGCGGCACGGCCGCGTTACCGATTGGAGACCATTAGGCACACGAACGGATTTTTCGCAAACATTTTGCGGCGCAGCAGGCTGCCCGTGCCCGCGACGTCAGGCCTCGACCGGCGCCGTCGTCATGCCCAGCCCGGGAATACCGATGGACCGGCGCCCGCCATAATCGGTGCGCACGACGATGAGGCCGCTCTTCTCGAGATGGTCCAGCAGCCGCCGGATGCGCCCCGGCGAGCGCGTGCCATAGATTTCGGCGAGCCGCTCGTCGTCGGGACAAGGCGCACCTTCCACCGCGGCCACGGCCAGGACCAGGAACGGTGCCAGCACGTCGTCGGCGACGCCCGCCGCCAGCTTGAGCGCAGGCTGCCAGCGCGGCTCGCGATCGTCGGGGATACCGGCAACCGCCATCGCGAACCGGCGGCGGAATTCGGCCAGATCGATCCCCACCTGCCCCAGCCGCTGCATCCGGCAGCGCACCGTGAAATCCTGGAACAGCTGGGCGGAAGGCTGAAACGTGCAGTCGGGCTCCGCCGCCATGTCGGCCAGGATCGTCGCGATGTCGGCGGCGGTCTCCTCGGCGGCGAAAAGGCTGGGTTCGACCGGGGGTTCGACCTGCTCGGCGGCCGGCACGCTGCTCTCGATCTGGTCGAGCAGTTCGCCGCTGTCGGGCGCGAGCGCTTCCGGCTCTGGCGGGGTCGGCAGGGGATCGAACATCAGCGGCTCGGACAGCAGCAGCGCTTCCATCTCCGAGCCGGCGGCATTGGGCAGCGGCATCAGCCCATGGACGACATTGCGGGCGCGCGTCTCGACGTCGGCGATCTTGACGCCCACCGGACGCCGGCAGATCGCCGGGCCGAGGGCGAGGAAATGCCCGCGCTCGAGATCGCGGATCTGTTCGGCCTGGCGCCGTTCCATGCCCAGCAGGTCGGCAGCGCGTGCCATGTCGATGTCGAGGAAGGTGCGGCCCATCAGGAAGTTCGACGCCTCGGCCGCGACGTTCTTGGCCAGCTTGGCGAGGCGTTGGGTGGCGATGATCCCGGCAAGCCCGCGCTTGCGCCCGCGACACATGAGGTTGGTCATCGCCGAGAGCGACAGGCGGCGGACGTCGTCGGCGACATCGCCGGCGGCGGCAGGCGCGAACATCTGCGCCTCGTCGACCACGACCAGCGCAGGATACCATTGATCGCGCGGCGCATCGAACAGCGTGTTCATGAACATCGCCGCACAGCGCATCTGCGCCTCGAGTTCGAGCCCGTCGAGCGCGAGGATGACCGAGGCACGGTGCTGGCGAATACGCGCCGCCAGCTTGACGATCTCGGCGCCGTCATAGGCCGAGCCATCGACCACGACATGCCCGAACGGCTCCGCCAAGCTGACGAAATCGCCTTCGGGGTCGATCACCACCTGCTGCACCAGGCTGGCGCTCTGCTCGAGAATGCGGCGCAGCAGGTGCGACTTGCCCGAACCGCTGTTGCCCTGCACCAGCAGGCGCGTGGCCAGCAGCTCCTCCACGTCGATGCGGACCGGAGTGGCCGACCGGTCGTCGGCGCCAATGACGATCGTTGCGCTCACGCCTGCGCTCTTAGCAAGGCTTGCCAGAGGGACAAGGGTTGGCGGGGAAAAGGTGTTGAAGGGTGCCAGGCACCCCCCCCTCCCCCGGCCCCTCCCGTCAACGGGAGGGGAGAACTCCCCCTTCCGCATGCGGGATGGGGTCGGGGGGAGGGATTGCTACGCCGCCATCAATGCCGGATCAGGTAATCGAACGCCGCCAGCGAGGCCTTGGAACCCTCGCCCATGGCGATGACGATCTGCTTGAACGGCACTGTGGTGCAGTCGCCGGCCGCGAACACGCCGGGCACGTTGGTGGCGTTGTGCGTGTCCACCTCGATCTCGCCGCGATTGGTGAGCGCGAGGCTGCCGTTGAGCCATTCGGTGTTGGGCACCAGGCCGATCTGCACGAAGATGCCTTCCAGCTCGATCGTGTGCAGCTCGCCGCTCTCGCGGTTCTTGTAGACCAGGCCGTTGACCTTGCTGCCATCGCCCAGCACTTCGGTGGTGAGCGCCGAGGTGATGATCGTGACGTTGGGCAGGCTGCGCAGCTTGGTCTGCAGCACCGCGTCGGCGCGCAGCTGGTTGTCGAACTCGATCAGCGTGACGTGTGAGACGAGACCGGCGAGGTCGATCGCGGCCTCGACGCCCGAGTTGCCGCCGCCGATTACCGCCGTGCGCTTGCCCTTGAACAGCGGGCCGTCGCAGTGCGGGCAGTAGGCCACGCCCTTGTTCTTGTACTCCTCCTCGCCGGGCACGCCCATCTGGCGCCAGCGCGCGCCGGTCGACAGGATGACGGTCTTGGCCTTGAGGCTCGCGCCGTTGGCCAGTTCGACGTGGTGCAACCCGTCGCCGTTGGCACGCTTGAGCGACACAGCCTGCTGCGCGTTCATGACGTCGACGTCATAGTCCTTCACATGCTGCTCGAGCTGCGCGACCAGCTTGGGGCCTTCGGTGTGCGGCACCGAGATGAAGTTCTCGATCCCCATGGTGTCGAGCACCTGCCCGCCGAAACGGTCAGCGACGACGCCGGTGCGGATACCCTTGCGGGCGGCATAGATCGCGGCCGCAGCGCCCGCGGGGCCGCCGCCGACGACGAGCACGTCGAACGCATCCTTGGCCGCGATTTTCTCGGCGGCGCGCGCCACTGATCCGGTATCGAGCTTGGCGACGATCTGCGCCAGATCCATGCGGCCCTGGCCGAACTGCTCGCCGTTCAGATAGACGGTCGGCACGGCCATGACCTTGCGGCGCTCGACCTCGTCCTGGAACAGCCCGCCCTCGATCGCGACGTGGGTCACGTTGGGGTTGAGCGCGGCCATGATGTTGAGAGCCTGCACCACGTCGGGGCAGTTCTGGCAGGTCAGCGAGAAGAACGTCTCGAAGTGCAGCGGCCCCTCGAGGGCGCGCACGGTGTCGAGCAGCTCGGCTTCTTCCTTGGGCGGGTGCCCGCCGACGTGCAGCAGCGCGAGGATCAGCGAGGTGAATTCGTGGCCGAGCGGCAGACCTGCGAACACGGCTTCGGCGCGGCCTTCGTCAGCCCGGATGGCAAAGCTCGGGCGGCGCGCGTCGGTGCCGTCGAGGCGATAGGACACCTTGTCGCTGACCGCGGCGATTTCCTCGACCAGGCTGCGCGTGTCGGCCGACTTGGCGCCGTCATCGAGGCTCGCGACCAGTTCGATCGGGCGACGCAGGTTGCCGAGCAGGCTCTTGAGCTGGGCGGTGGTAGGGGCATCGAGGATAGGCATGGGACGTTTCTCTCAGGCAGGAGGGTGCGTGCCGCGTGGGGCCGTGGACGGCCTCACGCCTGGGATAGGCGGGATCGGCAGAAATATGGGGCGGAAGCGGCGCGTCGGAAAGGGCGGCCCATCGGGCAGGCCGGCGCGGCATCGGATCATCCGCCGGGAAATCTTTGACCCGGAGATAACTCACCGGGTGAACATCGACCGGGTCCGGGGCGCCCGCAAGGAGCGCCCCGGGTATCACGGCAGCAGGATCAGATCTTGCCGACGAGGTCGATCGACGGAGCCAGGGTCTCGGCGCCTTCTTCCCACTTGGCCGGGCAGACCTGGCCGGGGTTCTCGCGCCAGTACTTGGCAGCCTTGATCTTGCGGACGAGTTCGGCAGCGTTGCGGCCCACGCCCTCGGGGGTGATTTCGACCAGCTGGATCACGCCGTCCGGATCGACCACGAAGGTGCCGCGGTCGGCCAGGCCAACGCCTTCGCGCAGGATGCCGAAGTTGTTCGAGATCGTGTGGTTCTGGTCGCCCAGCATGTAGTAGTTGATCTTGCCGATGGCGGGCGACGAATCGTGCCATGCCTTGTGGCTGAAGTGGGTGTCGGTCGAAACCGAGTACACTTCGACGCCAAGGCCCTTCAGCTCTTCATAGCTGTCGGCAAGGTCTTCGAGTTCGGTCGGGCACACGAAGGTGAAGTCGGCCGGGTAGAAGAAGAACACGCCCCACTTGCCGAGGACGTCAGCGTCGCTGACATCGACGAACTTGCCCTGGAGGTAGGCAGTGGCCTGGAACGGCTTGAGCTTGGTTCCGATGATCGACATGGGTTCGACTTCCTTTTGGTTGGTCGTTAGCGTGATGGATCGCTGAGCGCCGGGTGATCGCTTAGCGACGAGAGTCTTTGCACAAGGCGTGCGCTCGGACGCCACATTGCAGGCCGTGAAGGCCGATGCAGCGTCCGTGATGGGGAGGTACGCACCCGCAGCACGGATTGCCAATGAGCATTTCCTTCCAGATTGATTGAAAGAACCGATCACACGACCTGCCGTGCCTCACTCCACTGCGGATGGCATTCGGGGCGGCGGCGGGAACACAAGCGGGCGTCGGGGATTGCGACGGCAAAACCAATCTGGATCATGAACCGCGGCGCATGGCGGCTGCAGCATGCCACATCCCCTCGTGCAAATGATGCGAGGCGTGATGGGGCCGGCGTCACGCAGACGATACTTCGCCATTCGGGAAATCGATCCTGACGATTGCATAATTTTCATGTTGGATTTGCAAACTTGCACTTGTTTCGCCGCACCGGCGAATGCATGTGCGCTAAATGGAACTGAACGGTCTCGTTCTATTTTCGTAGCGACAGGATGTCCCCGATGAGCGCCTCTTCCGATAAGCCTGAAACCGACGACGTCGCGCCCGAGCAGAAGCGCAGTCGCAAGCGCCTGATCGGCCGCATCGCGATCGGCGTCGCCGCGGTCGGGCTGGTCTACGGCATCTATGCCTTCATCGATTACCGCAACAACGGCCAGTACATCCAGTCGACCGACGACGCCTACGTCAAGGCCGATGGCGTGACCGTCAGCTCGAAGCTGGCCGGCTACGTCCGCCAGATCGGCGTGGCCGACAACCAGCAGGTCCAGGCCGGACAGTTCCTCCTGCAGATCGACCCGACCGACTACAGCACCAAGCTGAACCAGGCCGATGCCCAGGTCGCCGTGGCGCGTGCCGCCGAGCAGGCGACCAATGCCGGCATTGCCGAGGCGCAGGCCAGCCTGAACCAGGCGCGCGCAGCCCTCGCCGCGTCGCAGCGCGATCTGGCCTATTACAGCAGCGAGGTGGCGCGCTACGCCCCCCTCGCCGCCTCGGGCGCCGAGCCCAAGACCCAGCTCGACCAGCTGACCAGTGCGCGCGACAAGGCTGCGGCCGACGTGCGCGCCAAGCAGGCGATGGTACAGGCCGCGACCAGCAAGATCGCCACTACCCGTGCCCAGGTCCAGCAGGCCAATGCGCAGATCGGATCGGCCGAGGCGCAGCGCCAGGCCGCCCGCAACGATTTCGGCACGACGCGCATCACCGCGTCGATCGCCGGCAAGGTCGGGTCCTCGGCCGTCCGCCTCGGGCAATATGTCCAGCCCGGGCAGCGCCTGCTGACGATCGTGCCGACCCAGGCGATCTACGTCGAGGCGAACTTCAAGGAAACGCAGATCGGCCTGATGCGCCCGGGCCAGCCCGTGACCATGCACGTCGACGCCCTTCCCGACGTCGACTTCCATGGCGTGGTCGACAGCATTACGCCCGGCACCGGCGCCAATTTCTCGCTGATCCCGCCGCAGAACGCGACCGGCAACTTCACCAAGATCGTGCAGCGCGTGCCCGTCCGCATCCGGATCAATGCGGGTGAAGAGAGCCGCAAGGTGCTGGTCCCCGGGCTGTCGCTGACCGTCAAGGTCGACACCAAGGGCGCGCAGGGCGCGATCAAGGCGATCCGGGCCGAGCAGGAAAAGGGAACCAAGTAATGGCCGGCGGCGCAAGCGTGCCGGCCGAGGCCGGGGCCGAAAGGACTGGCGCTGGACAGGGTGCCGCACGGTCCGCCGGCCGCGCGGCGAACGGCAACGCGGACATCACCGCCTGGCTGGCGGTGATCGCAGGGGCCATTGGCGCGCTGATGGCCACGCTCGACATCTCGATCGTCAACTCGGCGCTGCCCACCATCCAGGGCGAGATCGGCGCCTCGTCGACCGAAGGCACCTGGATCGCCACGAGCTACCTCGTTGCCGAGATCGTCATCATCCCGCTGACCGCGTGGCTGGAGCGCGTTTTCGGTCTGAAGCGCTTCCTGCTCATCGCCTCGGTGTTGTTTACCGGGTTCTCGATCGTCTGCGGCCTTTCCACCACGCTGACGATGATGATCGTCGGCCGCGTCGGCCAGGGCTTTACCGGCGGCGCCATGATCCCGACGGGCATGACCATCATCGCCACACGCCTGCCGCGGCACCAGCAACCGATGGGCACCGCGCTGTTCGGCTCGACGCTGATTTTGGGACCGGTGATGGGGCCGCTGGCCGGCGGCTGGCTGACCGAGAACTTCTCGTGGCACTATGCCTTCTTCATCAACATCCCGATCTGCATCATCCTCATGGTGTTCCTGGTCGTGGGTCTCACCAATACCAAGATGAAGCTCGAGGAGCTGTTCTCGGCCGATTGGATGGGGATTGCCGGCATGGCCCTGGGCCTCGGCGGCCTGACCGTGGTGCTCGAGGAAGGCAACCGCGAGCAGTGGTTCCAGTCCGACCTCATCTGGAAGCTGACCGGCGTTACCGCACTCGGTTTCGTGCTGATCGCGCTCGGCCAGTTCTATGCGAAGCGACCGGTGATCAAGCTGGCCTTATTGCGCAACCGCGCCTTTGCCGCGGTCTTCGTGCTCGGCCTGCTGATCGGCGCGGTGCTTTATGGCACGGCCTACGTCATCCCGCAGTTCCTTGCCGCGATCGCCGGCTACAACGCCTACCAATCGGGCCAGATCGTATTCCTGTCGGGCATTCCCGCCGCGATGATGATGCCGCTGTTCCCGATCCTCGTCGCGCGGTTCGACCTGCGCTTCGTGGTGATGACCGGCATGCTGATCATGGCCGGATCGTGCTGGATGGATACGACGCTCACCGTCAACTCTGACGGGTCGGACTTCGTGGTTTCGCAGCTGATGCGTGGCCTCGGCCAGGCGCTGTCGATGCTGTTCCTCAACCAGGCGGCGATCGCCAGCGTGAAACCCGAAGAAGCGGGCGATGCCTCGGGGCTGTTCAACGCCGCCCGCAACCTCGGCGGCTCGATCGCGCTGGCCCTGCTCGCCACGCTGCAGGAGCGCCGCGAGGAGTATCACCGCTGGACGATCCACGAAGCCCTGCCGGCCAACAGCAACGCCGTGCAGGACTGGGTATCCAGCCAGGCCGCATCGTTCGGCGGAGGTCCCGAAGGTCTCGCCGCCGCATTGCGCTCGATCGATGGCACTGTGCTCAAGCAGGCGCTGGTCATGGCCTACACCGATGAATTTATCGCGCTGATGGTCTGCATTTCGATCGTCATTCCGCTCGTTTTCCTTCTCCGCCCCCTTCCCCGGGGCCACCACAAGATGGCGATGCACTGATGCTGTTCACGAGCCTCCGCCCTTCGCGCAGCCCCCGGCTTGGCGGCGCGCCCATCCTCCCCGCAACGCTCGGCGCGACCCTCGCGCTGGCGCTTGCCGGGTGCACGACCGTCGGCCCCGATTTCAAGGGCGCCCCGGCTGCGGCACCCACGGCGGCTGCGCGCGGTGCGTTCCTGCGCGCCGATCCGGCCCAGACCTCGGCCGTCGCCACCAGCGCCCGCTGGTGGGATACGCTGGGTGACGCCACGCTATCGCAGCTCATCGATCGCGCCCTCGCGGACTCGCCCAACATCGCGGCCGCCAATGCCCGCATCGCGCAGGCACGCGCCGGCCTTGCCGCCAACAAGACCGCACTGATCCCGACCGTCAGCGCCTCGGCGGCAACGCCGTACATCAACGTGCCCAAGAACATCCTCGGCGGCAACGACAGCGGCCGGACGGACTCGCTGATCTACAATCTCGGGTTCGATGCCAGCTGGGAGATCGACCTGTTCGGCGGCACGCATCGCAAGATCGAGGCGGCCACGGCCCGCGCCGAGGCTGCCGAGGCCGGAGCCGCCGATGCGCAGGTCACGCTCTCGGCCGAAATCGCCCGTGCCTACGTCGCGCTTCGCGCCCGCCAGGCTGTCCTTGCGCTGCTTGACCAGCAGGCCGCCGTCGATGCGCGCCTCGTCGATCTCGCGCAGCAGCGCCTGGCCCGTGGCACCGCGCCCGAACAACCGCTGGCCCAGCTGCGCGGACAGGCCGCCCAGACCGAAGGCGATCGCGCCAAGGCGCGTGCCGACATCGTCGTGCTGATCGATCAGCTGGCCGTGCTGACCGGTGCGGAACCCGGATCGCTCGACGCCACGCTGACGCCGCCGGCACCGCTGCCCATGCCGCCCGCGAGCGTCGCGATCGGTGACCCGGCCACGCTGCTGCGCAACCGGCCCGATATCCGCATGGCCGAACGCCAGCTGGCAGCGGCCAATGCCGACATCGGTGCGCAGATTTCGGAAGGGCTGCCCAAAATCAGCTTCATGGGCCTGCTCGGCCTTGGCGGGCCGAACATCGGTGACGTGGTCGATCCGGCCAAGATCATCGGCCTTGCCCTGCCCCAGTTGCGCTGGTCGCTGTTCGACGGCGGCCGCAACAAGGCGCAGGTGCGCAACAAGCGCGCCGCCTACGACGAGGCGGAGGCCAAGTACCGCAACACGGTGCTGACCGCCCTGCAGGATGCCGAAACCTCGCTGACCCGCTTCGGCGGCCAGCGGCAGGTCTATGGCAAGGCGCTCGACACGCAGGGCCAGGCCGCCCGTGCCGAGGAGCTGCAGCAGCAGCGCGCCCGCGCCGGCACGATCGCGGCCAGCGACGCGCTTACCGCGCAGCGCCAGCGCCTGCTCTCGGCGCAGGCCAGCGCTGCGGCGGCGGCCGAGCTGACGACCGACTACATCGCCGTCCAGAAGGCGCTCGGGCTGGGTTGGCAGCCGCGCCGACCGGAGGCCTGAAATGGACCGTTCCCGTTCTGTTTATAGTGCTTTGCATCAATCCGGTTGTGTGGCAGCTTTTCTGTCAGCAGCGCCGCAAAGGCGCCACACCACTGGGTTGAGGAACGGGAACGATGGACTGGTTCACGCAGTTCGGGCGCCGCATTTTGGAAGCCTATCAGGAAGGTCTGGAGATGACCTGCGCGGCGCATTGCGCCAATGGCATGGCCCATCAATTCGGCCGCATCGACAATCCCTTGGGCACCACGCCGATGTTCACGGGCCCCACCGTGGAGGCCTCGGTGGCCATGATCGCGGCGGCGCGGATCGACGGGCGGCAGGATGATGTCGCACAGGCCATCCAGCCCGGATCACCCGTCAGACACTGACACTGGACACGCCGGCGGCGGCCCCGACGATTCGCCGAATTCGGCTGAAACCGTCGCGAAATCCCCCGCCGGGTCCCGATCGCCTGTCCGTCCCTGCGGCACCGTGCGACGTGGACGCCCCTCTGTCGCACAAGCCGAGCAGCTCTACGGCAAGATCCTCGACGCCAGCTGGGATGTCCTGCTCGAGGTCGGCTTCGAGGCCTTTACCTTCGACCGGGTGGCGCGCCACGCGCGGATCGGCAAGGCGACGATCTATTCCCGCTTCGCCGGCAAGCGCGAACTGTTCGAGGCGCTGCTTCATCACGGCATCGCCAAGCGCAAGCAATTCCTCGATGCCCAGGGCGAGCACCTCCCCGTCGCCGATGCCTTTCGCCTGCGCGCGACCGAGGCGATGGAACTGCTGTTCTCACCCGACGGCAAGCTGATGGAGCGGCTCATCGACGTGCTCGACAACGAGGCGGGTAGCGCGCAGGGCGGCTATCGCGCCTACGTCTATCGCAGCGCCGTCGAGCAGATCCGCGGACACCTCGAACGCGCGCAGCAGCAGGGAGAGATCCTCGTCGGCGACTGCCAGGCGGCGGCGCGCTTCTGGCTCGAGGGCGTTATCGGGCATTACAAGATGGCCAGCTCCGAGGGTGGTCAGACACGCGCCCGACACGACGACTGGGCCGAACGCTACCTCGCCTTCTTCCTCTCGGGTATCCGCGCGGCCGGATCGCCCGGCGGGCCCTTGGGCTGAGCCCCCCTCCAGGCGCCAGCGGTCAGGGCTGACGACGCGCCTTCAGCGCAAAGTCCACCGTCACCGCATCGAGCAGCGTATCGGTGCCGGCAAACTCCCCGGTCCCGACCGCGAACGCGCTGCGCGACAGGCTTGCCGTGCCGTGGGCGTCGGCGGCGTCGCCCTTGACCGTCAGCACGAACGCCAGCGGCACGGGGCGGATCTTGCCGTTGAGCGACAGCGTCCCTTGCGCGACATAATGCCCCGGCGACTGCTCGCGAAAGCGCGAGGCGGTATAGACCGCCTGGGGATGCGCGGAGGTATGGAAGAACCCGTCGCCCTTGAGCATGTCGTCACGCTGCGCATCGCCCGACGCGGCCGAGGCCAGGTCGATCGTGACGCGCAGGGTCGAATGCTCGAGATCTTCGGGTGCGAAGCGGATTCGTGCGTCCCAGCGGGAGAAGCTGCCGACGACGGCTTCGCCGGAATAAGTGGCGCGGAAGCCCAGCTTGCCGCCCGGCGCCACGCGCCAGTCACTGGCACTGACGGCCTGTGCGGACGAAGCCGCGGCCGAAGCATCGTCGGCCGGCATGGCGTCGGCATCGGCAGAGGCGTCAGCGACTGCGGCAGTGGCCTCGGCATCCGGATCCACAGCGGCGCCAGAAGCCTCCGCCGCCGGGGCTGCGACGGCGGGCGCGGCAGCACCGAACGGCCAGATGCGCGCGAGCGGGAACATGCCGACCACCAGCACGAGCAGCACGGCCGTGCCGATCGTCAGGCCTTGCCGCGTTCGCGACGGGACCATGCGGCCCATGAGATCATCGCCCATGAAATGGTGGCGCAGCGCACCGGCGACGTGCAGGACGAACAGGCCGAGTGTGACCAGTCCGAGTGCCCCATGAATCGTCTCGGCCGGCGCGTTCCAGCCCTGCCCCAGCGGCAGGTTGGGCATCGGCAGGGTGCCGAAGACCATGGTCTGCATGCGGATCTTCGAGGTCGAGATCATGATCCAGCCCGACAGCGGGCCGACGATCATCACCGCATAGAGCAGGACATGGACCACCTTGACCAGCAGCTTGACCGCGGGCGTGCCCTCGGCCGGGGCGGGTCGTCGCACCAAGAGCCGGATCGCCAGCCGGGCGAGGCTGAGCGCCAGGATCAGGAAGCCGACCGACTTGTGGAACTGGTACCCGGCGAACTGCGCCGTCCCTTCCGGCAGGTCTTCCAGCCGCCAGCCAAGCGAAACCTGGAAGATCAGCAGTGCCGCGATGGCCCAATGCAGCACGATGGCACCCAGAGCATAGCGGCGCGGCGCGGCGGCGCCAAACGTGGTCGTGGTCATGCGGGTGTTTCGTCCTGCCTGCGATATGTCTCTCGCATATCAGGTCGCTGCCCATGTGCCTATGGGCCAATGGCTCCATGCACGAAGCGGGCGGCGCCGAACCCGACGCCGCCCGCTCCACGTGACATTGCAGACCGCGATCAGAACTGCGTGCGCACGGTCAAGCCGTAAGTACGCGGATCGCCGACCTGCCCGACGATCAGGCCGGTGTTCCCCGAGGCGACCGCCAGCTGGTCGAAGTAGTGCACGTCGAACGCGTTGCGCAGCCAGGCATAGATGTCGATGCTGCCCTCGCGGCGCACGCCGAGGCGGAAGTTGGTCAGCGCATAGCCTTCGATCCAGGTATAGGCCGAGGGCGTCGGGTTCGACGAGAACCGCGAACGGTAATTCCCATCGACCGCAACATAGGCCTGCGCTTCACCGCCGAAGCCCTGGAACGGCAGGTTGGCTTCGGCCCCATACGAGAACGCCCACTTCGACACGCCGGGCAGGACCTGGCCGGAAATGTCGCAATTGGCCGGGCTGATGCCACCGGGAGTGCCCGCCGGGCTGGTGGGACCGGTCGGATTGCCGTTGGCGTCCAGCGCCTGCGCGGTGCCGCCCGACAGCTCGGGTGCGCACGGCGCATTGCGGAAGCGGACATATTTCGCGTCGGTATAGGCAGCGTTGCTGTAGACGTTGAAGCGCTCGCTGGGGCGCAGCGCAAAGTCGATCTCGACGCCCTGGGTGCGGACCTTTTCCGCGCTGGCGAGATAGCCGCGCAGCGCGCCCACGGTGTAGTTGGTGACCTGCGCCTGGTAGTTGTTGATCTCGGTGCGGAAGGCGGCGACGTTGAACGTGCCCTTGCGGTCCCAGAACTGCGTCTTGATGCCCAGTTCGAAGTGATTGACGCGTTCCGGCGCGATCGTCGCGAGCGAGGTCAGCGGGGTGCCGTCGGCATTGGCCGGCACGCCGTTGAGGTTGAGGCCGCCGGACTTGAAGCTGCGCGCATAGGTCGCATAGGTGTGGATGTTGGGCGCCGGATCATAGGCCAGCGTCACGTCGCCCGACAGGTTCCAGTCGCTGAACTTCGAGGCGAAATACTGCGGGGCCAAGACGCCCAACTGAGCCCTCTCCGTCGCGCTATTGGCACTCTTTCCGTCAGGTCCGGTCTTGAAAACAACGAGTTTTCCGCTGCCGTCTGTTACGACCGAGCTATAAACGCCGTCCTTCTTGTCATAGTTGAGACGGATGCCCGGCTGGATCGACAGCGTATCGGTCAGCTTGTAACCGAACTTGCCGAACAACGCCGCACTGGTGTTCTTGAGCGTGATATCGTTGGCAGCGGTCAATCCGTTTAGTACCGACGGATTGTTCGACGGGGCCGTGACATCGGTACTGGGAGCAAGCAAGAACTTGCTGGCCGCGGGGCCCTGCTGCTGAACGCCGGTGGTGTGGATCTTCTGGTAGAAGCCGAACGCGCCGACGGTGTAGTTGAAGCGACCGGTCTCGCCGGTCAGGCGCAGTTCCTGCGAATACTGGTCCTGGTGCGAGGGGTTGTTGGACTTCGTGGTGATCGGCAGGCCGAGGAAGTCGCGGTCGTTCGAGGGGTCCCAGTCCCAATAGCGCCACGCGGTGACCGAGGTGATCTGCCCCAGACCGGTATCGATCTTGGCGCGCAGCGAGACGCCGCCGATCTCGTTCTTGGCGCGCAGTGCCACGTCCTCGTCCGCAAGGCGGTCGAAGGGGTTGGTGCTGGGCACAGCATAGTTCTGCGCGGCCGCGAGGTCAGCGTACTGGCGGTTGAGCGGACGCTGGGTCGATCCCGTACGGACGTATATCTGCGCGCAGCAGATCGGGTTCTGCTTGTTGTAGTCACCCGACAGGGTGAATTCGACGCCGTCGGTCGGCTTCCACAGGAATTGCAGGCGCGCGCCCTTGTTGTCCTGCGAGTTGATCCACTTGCGCTGCGGGATGTTGTAGATCGTGCCGTCGCGCTCGGTGTATGAGCCGGCGATACGCACCGCCAGCTTGTCGGTGATCGGGCCGGACGCAGCGGCCTTGACCTGCAGGAAGCCGAGGTTGCCCGCAGTCGCCTCGAGGCGCGCCTCGGGCTCGAACGTCGGGGCGCGCGTGGTGATGTTGAGTGCGCCGGCAGTGGTGTTCTTGCCGAACAGCGTGCCCTGCGGCCCGCGGAGGACCTCAATGCGGCTCACGTCGAGGAAGTCGAAAGTCGAGGATGCCGCACGGGCGTAGAACACGTCGTCGATATAGACGCCCACGCCCTGCTCGATGCCGTCGTTGGTGAGGCCGAGCGGCGCGCCGAGGCCGCGGATGTTGACCGAGGTGTTGCGCGGGTTGGACGAGTAGAACTGCAGCGTCGGCGTCAGCTGGGTCAGGCGGCCGACGTTGAAGGCGCCGGTGTTGTCGATGTGCGGCCCACCCACGACGGTCACGGCCAGCGGGACGGTCTGCACGGTTTCGGCACGGCGACGTGCGGTGACGACGATGCTGTCGTCGATCGGCGGTTGGGCGGCGGCGCCCTGCGCTTCGGCTGCCTCGGCAGGAGCGGCGGCATCGGCGGCATGGGCCGGGGCAGAGAAAACCAGCGCGAGCGTGGTGGCGGCGGTGGCGGTGGCAAGGCTGTGACGAAGACGCATGGTCAATCCCTTCGGACATGTCTGCCCCTGCGCGGCGAGGAACCGTAACCGTGGCAGCATGAAGTCTGGTTTTTCCGGGTGGTTGCAGCCCTCCCTCCGGGCCGTTGCGCAACCACACCGTGTGCATGGATCAGCCGGTCTTGAGCCGGCGCTTTTCGGTAATGTCGATTTGGGCGACGCGGCCCTCGTGGATGGTAATGCCGATATGGCCGTAGCGCAGACCCACCAGTGCCTCGCGCACGCTGTCGAGCGACTGCTCGATCAGGCGAGCCGCTTCCGGATCGGACGAGACGGGCTTGTGGGACATGCGGAACTCCAGGAACTGTGCACGGCGGATGAACAAGTCCGGCCGCGCCACCCTCTTATACTCAACCATTCCGATAGAGTTAAAACGAGTTTTTCTAGGGGGGAAAGGGAAACTTTCGTCGCTTGTCGGAAGCCCCCTCCGCCACCGGCTGCGCCAGCGGTCCCCCTCCCCACCTTGTGGGAGGACCTAAGGGTCGATCCTCCCCACATGGTGGGGAGGTGGCAGGCCGTCAGGCCTGACGGAGGGGCTCTTTCTTGAAAGGGGCTCTGCAGCGGGCGGACATGCGCCACCCGCCCGCTGCAGATGATCCGACGAGCGCGCCGTGGGCTGCGACTCACCGGGATGACCCAGCATTACCGGATGCGTCGCGCCGCAGAAGCCTCTCGGCGCTCAGGCGCGCGCGATTGTCGATGGATTGCGTAGAGTTTTGGTTGCCGGATCGACACTCTCTGACAGCACGCTGAAAGGCTTGCCATCCCGCCCCTCGCCAATGCTAGGGATGCTGGAACAACTCAGGTTAAAGCAAAGCGGGACCATGGCGCGCGATACCGGAAACTCGACCAGCACGAAGGCGATCATCGCGGACATGCTGTCCAAGGACGTGGCCGAGGAGCATGGCGAGGGCGAAAAGATCCTGCCCGATCTCGGCACCCTGGCCGAGACGCCGGTGCACGCGCGCTATTTCAACCGCGAACTGAGCTGGCTGAACTTCAACCGCCGCGTCCTGGCCGAAGCGCAGAATGCCAACTATCCGCTGCTGGAGCGGCTGCGGTTCCTGTCGATCTCGGGCAGCAACCTCGACGAATTCATGATGGTGCGCGTCGCCGGTCTTGCCGGACAAGTTCGGCGCGGCATCGACGAGCCGTCCATCGACGGGGTCAGCCCGGCGCAGCAGCTGGTCCAGATCCACGACGCCGTCGAGGCGCTGATCCATGCACAGCACGACGTACTCGGCCAGCTGTCGCGCCTGCTCGCCGATGCCGGCATCCGGCTGCTTGGCGACAAGCCCCTCACCCGCCACGAAGCCGACTGGTTGGCCCGCTATTTCCGCGAACACGTCGTCCCGGTGCTGACCCCGCAGGCGATCGACCCTGCGCACCCCTTCCCGTTCATCGCCAACCAGGGCACCGGCATCCTGTTCTCGATGGTCCGCGTGGTCGACAACGACCCGATGACCGAGATGGTGCTGATCCCGCCGGCACTGCCACGTTTCGTCAAGCTGCCCGGCGACGACGGCGCCTGGATCGCGATCGAGGAACTCGTCCGCCGCAATGCGGCCGAGATCTTCCCCGGCTTTCGCATCCTCGGCTCGGGCACGTTCCGCGTGCTGCGCGACAGCGACATGGAGATCGAGGAAGACGCCGAGGACCTCGTCCGCTATTTCCGCACCGCGATCCAGCGGCGCCGGCGCGGCAAGGTCATCATGCTGCAGCTGCAGGACGATTTCGATCCCACCGCCGAGCAGCTGCTGCGCGACAAGCTGCGGCTCGACCATGCCCTCGTGATCAAGTCACCGGGCCTGCTTGCCATGAACGGGCTGTCGCAGATCGTCGACATGCCGCGCCCCGAATTGAAGTTCGAGCCCTACAACCCGCGCTATCCCGAGCGCGTGCTGGAGCATGACGGCGATTGCTTTGCAGCGATCCGTGAGAAGGATCTGGTGATCCACCACCCGTTCGAGAGCTTCGACGTGGTGGTCGACTTCCTGCGCCAGGCCGCGTCCGACCCCGACGTGGTGGCGATCAAGCAGACCCTCTATCGCGCGGGCAAGCAATCGGCGGTGATCGCCGCGCTGATCGCAGCCGCCGAGGCGGGCAAGTCCGTCACTGCGGTGGTCGAGCTGAAGGCCCGCTTCGACGAGGAGCAGAACCTGCATTGGGCCAGCCAGCTCGAGCGCGCGGGCGTCCAGGTCATCTATGGTTTCGTCGACTGGAAGACCCACGCCAAGGTCTCGATGGTCGTGCGCCGCGAGGGCGATGGCTATCGCACCTACTGCCACTTCGGCACGGGCAACTATCACCCCGTCACCGCCCGCATCTACACCGACCTGTCGTTCTTCACCGCCGATCCCAAGGCCGGGCGCGACGCAGGGCAGCTGTTCAACTTCATCACCGGCTACGTCGAGCCCAAGAACCCCGAGTTCCTCTCGATCTCGCCGATCGGGCTGCGCCGCACGATCTATGACTGCATCGAGCGCGAGATCGCCTTCGCGCGCGAGGGCAAGCCCGCGACCATCTGGATCAAGCTCAACTCGCTGACCGACAGCCGCCTGATCGACCGGCTCTATGCCGCCAGCCAGGCCGGGGTGAAGATCAGCCTGGTCATCCGCGGCATCTGCTGCCTGCGCCCCGGCGTGCCTGGCTTGTCGGACAACATCACGGTCAAGTCGGTAATCGGCCGCTTCCTCGAGCACAGCCGCATCTGGGCGTTCGGCAACGGTAACCCGCTGCCCAACCGCCGGGCGAAGGTGTTCATCTCCTCGGCGGACGGGATGAGCCGCAATCTCGATCGCCGTGTCGAGGTGCTGGTGCCGATCCGCAACCGCACGGTCCACGACCAGATCCTCGACCAGGTCATGCTCGCCAACCTCATCGATACCGAGCAAAGCTGGACTTTGAACGCCGAGGGCGACTATCAGCGCGTCTCCGACAAGATCGCAGCGGACGAGAAACCCTTTAACGTGCATCGGTATTTCATGACCAATCCCTCGCTCTCCGGGCGCGGTGCCGCGCTGACCAAGGGTCGCAAGGTGCCCAAGCTGGCGCTGCGACGCGGCGGCGCGACGGTAAACTGACCGGCATGGTGTTAAGCAAGATCGGACTCGGTTCGGCTCGCGCCAAGGAAGCCCGCAACCGGGCGATCATCGACATCGGGTCCAACACGGTCCGCCTCGTGATCTACGGCGAACCGCTGCGCGCGCCGCAAATTCTGCACAATGAGAAGGTCACCGCGCGGCTGGGCAAGGGTGTCGCCGAAACCGGTGACCTCTCGGCCAAGGCCATGGGCGTCGCACTCGCCGCGCTGGCGCGATATCGGGCGATCCTGTCGCTCAAGGGCGTGACCGACATCGACGTCGTCGCTACCGCCGCCAGCCGCGACGCGCGTAACGGCGCCGCGTTCCTCGACGACATTCGCAAGCTGGGGCTAAAGCCGCGCCTGCTCTCGGGCGGCGAGGAAGCCGTAACCAGCGCGCACGGGGTCATCGGCGCCTTTCCCGGCGCCAAGGGCATGGTCGGCGATCTTGGCGGCGGCAGCCTCGAGCTTGTCGACATCGACGGCGAGCGATGCACGCACGGGATCAGCCTGCCGCTGGGCACGTTGCGGCTGCCGGCGCTGCGCGCCGAGGGCCTGCGTGCCTTCGGGCAGAAAGTCGGCAAGGCCCTGACCAAGGCCGATTGGCAGGCCGCGCCCGGCCAGACGCTCTACCTCGTGGGCGGATCGCTGCGCGCGCTGGCGCGACACATCATGGTCGAGACCGGCTTCCCCATAGACGATCCGCACGGCTACGTCGCCGATCCGGCTGTGGCGCTGCGGCTGGCCAAGGCCATGGCCCGGCGCGAAAGCGATGCGCTTGCACCGATCGACGGGGTGTCGAGCGGGCGCTTGGCCAGCCTGCCCGATACCGCCGCCTTGCTGGCCGTGCTGATCGCGCGGCTTAAGCCGGAAAAGCTGGTGTTCTCCGCCTGGGGCCTGCGCGAGGGCGTGCTGTGGGAGGCGATGCCCGCCGCCGTGCGCAGCCAGGATCCGCTCGTCGCCGGAGCTTCTGCCTTTGCCGAGGACAACGGCGTCGCCGCCAACACCGCGACGATGGTAGCGGGCTGGACCGCGGGCATCGTGCCGGGCGACGTGCCCGACCGCCGCGAGCGCCTGCGCCTGACGGCGACGATGCTGTGCCTCGCCTCGGCTACGATCGAGCCCAACCTGCGCAGCGACGTCGCGTCCGAATGGGGGCTGCGCAAACGCTGGATCGGCGCCACTGCCCGCGATCGCGCCATGCTGACGGCGGCGATGATCGCCAACACCGGCAAGCTGACACTGCCTGCAAGCCTCTCGCAACTGGCCAGCCCTTCCGCGCTGCGCGAGGCCCAGGCCTGGGGCCTGGCCACCCGCCTGTGCCGCCGTTTTAGCGTCTGTGCAGCACCGGCGCTCAACGCGAGCACCCTCGCCCGCGCGGACGACACGCTGGTCCTGACGGTCGACGACCGCCATGCCGCGCTGCTGAGCGACAGCGTGGTGCGCGATCTGAAAGCCTTGGCGACGATCCTCGGCCTGCGCAGCGAAGTGCGCCGCGAGGGCTGATCGGCACCACGCGCCCTTGCGTCTCAGCCGATTTTCAGGCCCTGAACGCGGCGGAACAGCTCCAGGATCAAGGGATCGCGCTCGGTGCTGCGGATCGCCGCCTCAAAGCGCAGCTGGCGCCGCGGCGAGGGCAGGATCGGTACAAGCGCACCGCTGGCCAACTCAGCGCGGATCATGCTCTCAGGCAGCAACGCGGCGCCGCTGCCCTGCACCACGATGTCGACCAGCGCGCGCACATTGTTGCACGTGCGCACCACCGGCGGCACGATGCCGTGGCGCGCCAGACTTTCTGTCATGATGCCGTGGATCGGCGAATGTTCGGGGATCGACCACACCGGCGTCGGCCGCTTGAACCCACCGGCCTCGACCGTGGCGCGGCTGGCCGCCCAGACGAGGTCGATCGCGCCCAGCGGCGTGGTACGCACCCCCGGGCTGGCGACCGGGCCGGCGAGGAACACCATGTCGCTCGTGCCCGCCAGCAGCTGCTGCAGCATGCGCGCGGTCAGGTCGAGTTCGATCTCCAGCGTCACGCCCGGCAAGTCGCGCTCAACGCCGCAGACGAACGCGGGAAGGCAGCTGGCAGCCGCAATTTCTCCCGTGCCGATCCGCACGATGCCGGTGGCGCCGCCGAAGTCGCTGGCCTTGAACAGGGCGCGTTCGAACCCGGCCCATAGTGGCTCGAAATCGGCGACCAGCGCGCGCCCGCGGGCGGTGAGCACCATGTTGCGTCCCTCGCGCTGGAACAGCGACACGCCGAGCTGCTCCTCGATCTCCTTGACCCGCGCCGAAATCGCCGGCTGGGTCGTGTTGAGGCGATCGGCGGCGGCGCGGAACGTGCCCAGCCGGGCGATCCAGAGCAGCGTCTCGAGATGGTAGATGGCCAAGCGTTTCATGGCCGAAGCTTATCATAAAAGATAAAAATGTATCGCTGGTTTCGATGTGTTTGCCGCGCTACCAAGCTGCATCACAGGAGAGGTGCCGATGGCCAACAAGATATACCCCTCTGCAACCGCCGCGCTGGACGGTCTGCTGCGCGACGGCCTGCTCGTCGCCTGCGGCGGCTTCGGTCTTTGCGGCATTCCCGAACGCCTGCTCGACGCCGTGCGCGATTCGGGGGTCAAGGATCTGACCTTCGCCAGCAACAACGCGGGCATCGACAACGAAGGCATCGGCAAGCTGCTGCGCACGCGGCAGGTCAAGAAGATGATCTCGTCCTACGTCGGCGAGAACAAGGAATTCGAGCGGCAGTACCTGTCGGGCGAGCTCGAGGTCGAATTCTGCCCGCAAGGCACGCTGGCCGAACGCATGCGCGCCGGTGGCGCGGGTATTCCGGGATTCTATACCAAGACCGGCGTCGGCACGCTCGTGGCCGAGGGCAAGGAGGTCAAGACCTTCGACGGCCAGGACTATATCCTGGAACGCGGGATCTTCGCCGACCTTTCGCTGGTCAAGGCGTGGAAGGCCGATGAAAGCGGCAACGTCGTGTTCCGCAAGACCGCGCGCAACTTCAACGTGCCGGCCGCTACGTGCGGCAAGGTCTGCGTGGTCGAGGTCGAGGAAATCGTGCCGACCGGCAGCCTCGATCCCGATGCGATCCACCTGCCCGGCGTCTATGTCCAGCGGCTCGTGCTCGGCGCGCCGTATGACAAGAAGATCGAATTCCGCACCACCCGCAGCCGGGAGACCGCATGATGGCCTGGACACGTGACGAAATCGCCGCCCGCGCCGCCCGCGAGCTCGAGGATGGGTTCTATGTGAACCTAGGCATCGGCATCCCCACGCTGGTGGCCAACCACATCCCTGCCGGGATGGACGTGACGCTGCAGTCCGAGAACGGCATGCTGGGCATCGGCCCCTTCCCGTTCGACGACGAAGTGGACGCCGACCTCATCAACGCCGGCAAGCAGACGATCAGCCAGCTGCCCCAGACCGCCTACTTCGACAGCGCGCAGAGCTTCGCGATGATCCGTGGCGGGCACATCGACCTGACCGTGCTGGGTGCGATGGAGGTGTCGGAGCAGGGCGACATCGCCAACTGGATGGTGCCCGGCAAGATGATCAAGGGCATGGGTGGTGCCATGGACCTCGTCGCCGGGGTTAAGCGCATCATCGTGGTGATGGAGCATTGCGCCAAGGACGGCTCGGCCAAGTTCGTGCCGGCCTGCACCCTGCCGCTGACCGGCAAGGGCGTGGTCGACATGATCATCACCGATCTCGCCGTGTTCCAGCGCGCCGACCACGCCAGCCCGTTCCGCCTTACCGAATGCGCCCCGGGCATCAGCGTGGAAGACATCCGCGCCCGCACGACGGCGCATTTCATCGCGGACTGACATTACGAGGCCGGCACGTGCCGGGCAGGTAGAAACATCGGCGGTCCAGACCGCATGATCGAATGACGGGCCGGGCGCATGATGCGTTCCGGCCCGTTCCCGTTCCGGTCGCCGTCACCACCGCCTTGCGAACATGAACTTTTCGACATTCATCTGGCTGTCAGTCTCCGGCGGTTAGCTCCTTGGTCCAGGGACCGGGAAACCGGATGAGGTACATCATGATCTACGAACGCGCGTTCCGCACGCTCAGCAAGGCCAGCCGCTGCATGATGTGGTCGGTGGTGCTGTCAGTGCCGCTGTGGGTTTGCACGCTGATGATCGTGCGCGCGGTGATCGTGCCGGAGGTGCATGTCATGGCCAGCCAGTGGGAGGGCGATGCCGATGCCGTTCCCGCACATGCCTATGCCCACCTCGAACACGACAGCGCCATCCACGCGATCCGCCATGATGCGCATGTTCTGGCCAAGGATGTCCGCCGCTGGATCTGATCGGCGCATGCCATCTCGATCACAGCTGGAAATCGTAGCGCGTCAGCGTCAGCGCCCCGGTCAACAGCAAGGCGAAGTCCGCCGTACCGTCGCCGTTGATGTCGCCCTGAACCAGTGTATTGCCGCCTATGATCGTGGCACGCAGTTCCCCAGCGGCGTGGTGAAACGGCGCGCTGCCGATGAAGACGAAGGGATCGTCGGCGGTCGTCAGCGTGTTGGCGTCGATCGGCGATAGAATGATCGTGTCGCCCTCGGCATGGCTGAAATCACTGATGACGTCGCAGGTGGTCGAGGCCGCGCCGGCGAATTCCAGCACGCGCTCGAACACGAAGCGGTCGGCGCCGCTGCCGCCGGTCAGCGTATCCTTGCCGGCCCCACCGCGCAGGGTGTCGTTGCCCGCCATCCCGCTCAACGTATCGTTGCCGCCGTTGCCCGACAGGACATTGTCGTAGCCATCGCCCAGCAGCGTGTCGGCAAATGCACCGCCGGTGGCGCGCTCCACGCCAGAGATGGTGTCGGTGCCCAGCCCGGCGGCCACACCATTGCCCACCCCCGTGGCGAGGTTGACGGTGACTCCGGCTTTGGCCCCTCCATACGTGACGAGGTCATTGCCCGGGCCGCCGACGTAGCGGTCGTTGCCCGTGTCGTCTCCGGCGAGGAACATGTCGTTGCCCTCACCGCCCGACAGGATGTCGTCCCCCGCCCCGCCGCTCAGCCGATCGTTGCCGCCGTAGCCGTAGATCTTGTCGTTCCCGCCGTTGCCGTAGATGCGGTTCAGCGCGTCGTTGCCCACCAGCGTGTCGGCGCCGCTGCCTCCAAGCAGCCGCTCGATCGTGACGCCATAGGCAATGCCGAGGTTGTCGGACACGGCGACATTGGTGAAGCCGAGCGACGAATAGGCGCCGGGGTGGAGGTCAACCCAGCACCCCTGCTTGAAGCTGCGCAAGTCGATGGTGTCGTTGCCGCCTGCGTCCCAGATGGTGGCGTAGAACGGATGCGCAGGGTCGTAAGTGTATGTGTTGTCCCCGGCGTGGTAGGCCATGTTGGCGCCATAGATCGCCTGGATCGCGGCGATGTCGTAGACCATCGGCGTCTGGATCACGTAGTCGAAATCCTGCTTCGCCGGGTTATAGGCATAGACCCCGTAGGGGTCGTTGTACGATATGATCGTGTAATTGCGCGCGTCGTACCCGGCGGGGATGACATTGCCGCTCGAGGGGTGATCGAGCCCCAGCGCGTGCCCGATCTCGTGCATCAGGGCCGTGAAATTATAGGTGTTTACTGCATAGGACGTGGTGCCGAACAGCGGGTTGATCCAGATATCGCCATGCGCGTTGTCGGCGCCTTTCGCGCTGACCCGGGTATAGCCCCAGTTATCCGTGCCGACGCGCGAGGACAGGCCGATGCGGATGTCTCCCACCGTGCCTGTTGCGGTTTCGGCCACCTGGCGGAAAGCGAGATTGGCGACGTTGGCCCACTGCTGGAACGCATTGGCGATGTCGGCTGCGGCGCTCGACGGAACGGCCCCGACAGTGGCTCCCGTTGGTTCAGTGCCATAACCCGGGGCGAAGACCGAGGCCACACCCCCACCCCAGATGAAGCTGTAGCTCACCTGCGTCTTGCCCGCCGAGACGGTGGACCAGGCATTGCGATAGGCGGCATCGGCAAAGAGCAGCCCGTTGATCCGCGCGTCATCGGTCAGGGCATAGGTACGGGTCGGGGATGCCTGGTTGTAAAGCGCCATCGCTGCCTGCCGGAGGAAGACCGTCGGGCAGTTCTACGCTGCCTACCCCCGTTACGGCACGGACGACAGGTTCGTTTCGGAGGCAATCACAGCACGAAGTCGCTGGCAGCAAGGGCGATCTTGCCGTTGAGGACCAGCGCGAAGTCGGCCAAGCCGTTGCCGTCGACATCGCCGGAGACCAGCGTCGTGTTCCCGACATAGGCGTAATGCAATTCGCCCGCGACCCTGTGGAAGGGTTGCGTGCCGATGAACACGAAGGGATCATCCCCGCTGCCGTTGGTCGTGTTGGCATCGACCTGCCGCAGCTTGATGACGTCGCCCTGCACGCGGCTGAAATCGGTGATGACATCGCAGGTGGTTCGCGTGGTCCCGCCAAAGTCCGAAACCGAGGTAAACACGAACGTATCAGCCCCCGCCCCGCCGGTCAGCGTATCCATACCGGCGCCGCCGATCAGGTTGTCGCCATCCGCGCCGCCCTGGAGCACGTCGTTGCCGGCGCCGCCGTTCAGCGCATCGCTGCCGCCATTGCCGGCAAGCGTGTCGTCCCCCTCGCCGCCGAACAGCATGTTGGCCGCATCGTTGCCGCTGATCCGGTCGGCGCCGTGGCCGCCCCAGGCGTTCTCGATCGTGCAGCCGAATGCGATGCCGAGGTTGTTGGTGATCGTGGCGAGGTTGTCGTAGACCAGCGTCGAATAGCTGCCGGGGTGCAGGTCGATCCGGCACCCGCGGCTGAAGGCGTGGAGATCGAGCGTGTCGGTGCCGCCCCCGTCCCACAGCGTCGAGAACGATGGCTCGGTCGGCGAAACGACATAGGTATCGTCGCCCGCGTGATAGTCGGTATTGGCGCCGTAGATCGCCTGAATCGCGGCGATGTCGTAAACCATCGGCGTCTTGATGAGATATTCCGCCTTGCCCGTCGCCGGGTTGATCCACCACACGTTCTTGGGATCGGTATAGGACATGATGGTATAGTTGCGCATGTCGTATCCGCTGGGCATCTTGTTGCCCTCGAACGGGTGATCGAGGCCGAGCGCGTGGCCGATCTCGTGCATCATCGCCATGTAGTTGTACGTGCCCGGCTCGAACGAGCCCGACCCGTAGGATGGCGAGATCCAGATATCACCGTGGGCATTGGCCGCGCCGTTGCCGGCGAGCTTGGCATAGCCCCAATATTGTCCAGTGACCGACGACGATTGGGCAATGCGGATGTCGCCCACCGTACCACTGTCGGTTTCGGTCACTTGCTGGAAGGTCAGTTTCGCCACATTGGCCCAGGCCTGGAACGCACCCTGGATATTCGCAATCTGGCCGGCGGGCATCGCCGCGTGGATCGCGGCCGTCGGCTCGCTGCCATAGTTCGCGGAGAACTTGCTGGCCACGCCATCGGCCCAGGGAAAGCTGTAGGACACCAGTGTCTTGCCGTCAGCCACTGTCGCCCACTTGTTGCGCATGAATGGCTTGGCGAACAGCAGCGCATCGGTGAACTTGTTGCCGGTGAGAGCATACGTCGTCGTCACCGAGGCGTCGGTATAGAAAGCCATGAGGCGGTCCGGTCCTGTTCTATGGAGCGCCTGCATAAAGCCCGGATCGAGTCACTATCGGCTAAGCGAGGCGGCACGTAGTGTACCGCAGGCGGCAGCGCCTGGCCGCAGAGCGGCAGGCGCGTTCCGTCAGACCGCCCGTTTCAGACCGCCCGTTTCAGACAGCCTGGCCAGCCGCGTACCCGCTGGCCCAGGCCCACTGGAAATTGTAGCCGCCGAGCCAGCCGGTCACGTCCACCGCCTCACCGATGGCGTAGAGCCCAGGACGCTTGCGCGCCTCCATCGTCTGCGAGGACAGCTCGGCCGTGCTGATCCCGCCGGCCGTGACCTCGGCCTTGGCGAAGCCTTCGCTGCCATCGGGCATGAACTCCCAGGCGGCCAGCCGCGCCTCGGCGGCGCGCAAAGCCTTGTCGCTGGCATTGCCCATCTCGGCCGCGATGCCGATCTGCGCGGCCAGTGCCGTGGCGAGCCGGTCGGGCAGCGCCTCGCCCAGCACGCTGCGAAGGCCCGCACGCGGGCGCTGGCGCTTGGCCTCGAGCAGCCAGCCGGCCGCACGGTCGGGCAGGAAATCGATCCGCACCGCCTCGCCGCGCTTCCAGTAGGAGGACACCTGCAGGATCGCCGGGCCGGACAGCCCGCGATGGGTGAACAGCGCCGCCTCGCGAAACGCGGCCTTGCCGCACGACGCCTCGACCGGCGCGGCGATCCCCGACAGCTCGCGAAACAAGGCACCGTCGGGCGGCAGGGTCAGGGGGACCAGCGCCGGGCGCGGTTGCACGACCTTGAGCCCGAACTGGCGCGCAAGATCGTAGGCCAGGCCGGTGGCGCCGATCTTGGGGATGGCAGGGCCACCCGTGGCGATCACCAGCGCGGGCGCGGAATGGACGTGGGCGCCGCTGCGCACGGTGAAGCCATCGGCCTCGTGCGCCACCGCGTCGACGGGGCTGTTGCAGCGCACTTCGGCGCCGCCGGCCGCGCATTCGTCCATGAGCATGTCGACGATCTGCCGCGCCGACCCGTCACAGAACAGCTGGCCCAGGGTCTTCTCGTGCCAGGCGATGCCGTGCGCCTCGACCAGCGCGATGAAGTCCGCCGGCGTGTAGCGGCTCAACGCCGAGCGGGCGAAATGGCGATTTTCTGACAGGTAGCGGTCGGGCGCGGTGTGCAGATTGGTGAAGTTGCAGCGCCCACCGCCCGAGATCAGGATCTTCTTGCCCGGCCGTTCGGCGTGATCGAGCACCAACACACGCCGCCCGCGCCGCGCTGCGGTCCCCGCGCAGAACAGGCCGGCCGCTCCGGCGCCCAGGATGATCACGTCGTGCGTCATCGCCTGCGCCTGCGTTACGCAAGCCAATTTGGCAAGCCTGCCGCATGATTGCGGGCCAAGTATGGCCGCGGTCACGATCGCGATCGCAGATTGCACAGAGGGCCGCGAATGGCCTATTACGCTGCGATGCAGCAGAATCAGTCCGACACACCCGGCGCGGCGCCGGACGTCCCAGACATCGACCAGTCGATCCACATGCTGGGCTTCGCGATCGCCAACAAGCTGTGCGTGCGCGCAGTCTACAACCGTGGCGACGTGGTCATGGCGCCGCATGTCCTGTTCGAGCGCCATGGCGCACCGCATGTCGACGCCGTGGTCTACGAGCGTGATGGCGTTGCCCCGGCAGAACAAAAGCTCGGTACTTACCGCCTCTCGGGGCTGCGCGACGTCGTCCTGACGGGCCAGGCGTCGCACGTCTTCGCCGAATTCGATCCCAAGGCGGATCGCTATGCGGAGAAGATGCTCGCCTGCATCGCCGCCTGAACCAGACGATCGACTTAACCTCGATCAGTATGAGCGCGGGTCGCCGCGTGCGCCCCACGGCCTGTGGCTTTGCCGGGGTCCCTTGATCTGCCTGATGGTTTCCATGGGTGCAGCACCGACGCTGCATCCACTCTTTCCGGAGACCAGACATGGCCGACAGCATCGCGACCGACGAAACCGACCGCCTGATCGCATCCAACAAGGTGGATGGCACGGCCGTCTATGACATGAAGGGCGAGAAGCTCGGCTCGGTCTACAATTTCATGGTCAACAAGCGCAGCGGCAAGGTCGAATACGCCGTGCTGCAGTTCGGCGGCATTCTCGGCTTCGGCAGCGACTATTATCCGCTCCCCTGGGACAGCCTCGATTACGATACCTCGCAGGGCGGCTACGTGGTCAATCTCGATCGCTCGACGCTCGAAGGCGGCCCGCGCTATGCGGCTGGCGAAGACCCGGTCTACGACCGTGCCTATGGCGAGCAGGTCTATTCGCACTACGGCGTGAACTACCCGTACTGATCCCCAGGCGCGAAACCCGTTGACGGGGGAGGCCGGCGCCGCATCACAGCAGCGCCGGCCTTTTCGTTATGCGGTCGCTGCGTCAGTCGCGTTTCTGCTCGACACCCGCCTGGCGTTCGTCCAGCGGATAGTCCTCGGGCTTGACCGTGCTGACCATCGGGCGATCCTCGACCGGCTCGGGCGGCAAGCCACCCGCAGTGCGCGCGTCGCGTCCGTCATTGGTGGGGATGACGTCGCCGGCGGGGCCGAGTTGTTCCTCGACCGGGCTTCGTTCCTTGCTCATGGGCTGTTCTCCTGTGCAGATGGGTATCAACGCAGGACAACACAAAGTGCCCGGCCGCAGCTAACCGGGGTTAGGCCCCGCCGCCTAGTCGCCCAGCGAATGATGGCGTTCGAACCCAAGGTTCAGCTGGATATTGAACGCATGATCCATCTGCGGGCGTGCGCCGAACCGACCGAAACGATACTGGTTGAGATAGCCCAGCTCGATATTCGACTTGCGCCCCAGCGGCAGCGTGAACCCCAGGATATTGCGCATGCGCTCCCATCCGGCGCGCTGGCCCCAGCGGGTGTCGTTGACCAGCACGATGTCTTCATGGCTGGCGAACACGGTGTGCCCACCGCCAACCGGGAGATTGTAGCGCAGCAGCGGCCTGAAACGCAGGCCGATCTGCGGGCCGCCGGGGTGGAACCGTTCGTCAAGCCGCAGCCGTGTCGTAAAGCGGCCCAGCGTGACGACCACATGCTGGCGCAAGCGGTCCTCGTCGGCGCCGGTATTGGCGTTGTAAAAACCGACGTGGCGATAGCCGATGCCGAGTTCGACCGCCTTGCTCAGCTTGTAGCCGACGATGCCGCCGAATTCCGTGGTGTAGAGACCACCCTGGCGGTCGCTGGCGCGGGCGATCGCCTCGAGCGTTCCGCTCCAGCGATCGTCGATCTTGAGCTTGGCATTGACCTGCAACCAGGCCTGGTCATCCATCTGCTGGGCGTGGGCCGGTGCCGCGAGCAACAAAAAAGGGAGAACGATCGAGGACGCGCGCATGGGGCTCCAGATGCGGCGACGGGCTGATACGCCCCCATGCCGTCATGCTGGCCCGTAACGGCAGCGTCACATCTTTGCAATCTTTCGACATCGACCGCCGCTTCACAGATCCGGCAGCGTTTGATCCGCGCGGCCCCAGCCCTCGCTTTCCATCTTGTCGGCATGGTCCGCGAGGAACGGCTGATCGGCGATGGACCAGCGGTGTGCGCTTTCGCATTCGGGCAACATGTCCCACGCGACCGGCACGGCGACCGGTGCCCCGGCCCGCGACCGCACCGACCAGGGCATGATCGCAGTGCTGCCGCGCTGGTTGCGCAGCCAGTCGATGAAGATGCGCCCCTTGCGCTTGGCCTTGCTCATCGTCGCGACGTAGCGATCCGGCTCGGCCGCTGCGAGGGCACCGGCAAAGCGGCGCGCGAAGTCCTTGTGCGCTTCCCAGTCATGGCCCGGTATCAGTGGGACGACGACATGGATGCCCTTGCCGCCCGACAGCATGGCGAAGCTGATCAGGCCGATATCGGCCAAGGCATCGCGAATATGCAGCGCGGCGCGGCGTACGTCGTCGAAATTGAGATCCTCGTCGGGGTCGAGATCGAAGATCATGCGGTCGGGCTGCTCGACGTCCTCGATGTGCGAGGCCCAGCCATGGAATTCGATCGTCCCCATTTGTACGCACCGCAGCAGGCCGGCCGCATCGGTCAGGTAGAGGTAGTCGTCCGACTTGCCGTCTTTTTCGGCGATGCTGACGTGCGCGACCTCTTTGCCGAACAAGCCGCTGTCGTGTTTCTGGAAGAAGCAGGCCTTGGCCCGACCTTGCGGGCAGCGCACGAGGCTGACCGGGCGCCGCGCCAGATCGCGCAGGATGGGGCCGGACATGGCACGATACCAGTCGGCCAGCTGGCCCTTGGTCTCGCCGGTCTCGGGAAAAACCACGCGTTCCGGGTGCGTGATGGTGACGCCGTCGTCCGCCGGCGCCGGCGTTTTCTTGCGCGCTTTGCCTGGCGCGGCCTTGGCGACTTCGGCGACCGGAACGGCGGTTTCCGGCACAACCTCGCTCGCAGGCTTGTCGGCGCGCAGCCCGACGAAACTGGCGTGCCGCAGCCGCCCGTCGGGGGTGATGGTGGCGTAGACGACTTCGGCAACCATGTCGGGGCGCACCCAGCGTGCGCCGCGCGCCTCGGCTCGCGGTACATCGAGCGGAGCGGTCTTGCGCTCAAGCGGCTTCATCCGCCGTGCGAGATCGGCGAGCGTGTCGGTGTCGAACCCGGTTCCGACTTTGCCGCGATAGACCAGACCCTCGCCCTCGGGATCGCGCTGGGCCAGCAGCAGTGATCCGAAGGGGCGACCCCGCGCGGTGCTTTGCGTGTAGCCGACGATGACGAATTCCTGCCGCTGCGCGCACTTGACCTTGACCCAGCCGCGCGTGCGCTCGCCGCGATAGGGCGCGTCGCCGCGCTTGGAGACGATGCCCTCCTGCCCCGCGGCGCACATCGTCTCGAACAGGCGCTGTCCGGCCGCGCCGACGACATGGTCGGACAGGTGAATCGGCGCGCTGGCATCTTCCAGCAATCCGGCGAGGCGCTCCTTGCGCGCCAGAAGCGGCTGGCTTGTAAGGTCGGCGCCGCCCACCGCCAGCAGGTCGAACGCGAAGAAGGCGAGGCGGGCATCGGCCCCGTCCTTCATCGCCGCCTGCAGCCGCGCAAAGCTGGGGTTGCCGTCGTCGTCGAGCGCGACGATCTCCCCGTCGATCAGGGCACCCGGCAGGTCCAGCGCGGCCAAAGCCTCGGTAATCGGCGCAAAACGTTCGGTCCAGTCCAGGCCGGAGCGGGTGTGAATGCGCACCTCACCCCCATTGGCCGACGCCAGCGCGCGATAGCCGTCGAACTTGATTTCGTGAATCCACTCGCGCCCCTGCGGCACGGCGTCGACGAGTGTCGCCAGCTGGACGGGTCGGAATGCCGGGAGCGTTGCCGCCTTCTTCGACTTGGCCGGGGACTTGTTGGCCGGAGACTTGGCAGGAGCCTTCGCCTTGCTCGCTGATCCGGCTTTGGCAGGTTTGGCTTTGGTGGGTTCGGCCCTGGCAGTTTGGCCCGGCTTGCCGGCCGCGATCTGCGCCATGGTGCGTCCAGTGGTGACGCTGGTCAGCGCGGTTTCCACCAGGGTATCGCCCTCGCCCGCCTCGGTATCGGCGACCTTGCGCAGCAGCCAGTTCTCGCGCTTCTCGCCCTTGCGCGGCTTCATCCGCACCAGCAGCCATTCGCCGCGCATCCGCTGCCCGTCGAGCGTGAAGTGGAGGTGCCCGTCTTCAAGGTCGGCGGCGCTCTTGCCCGCAATCGGCGCCCAGGTGCCCTCGTCCCACAGCATGACGGTACCGCCGCCATACTCCCCGGCGGGAATGGTGCCCTCGAAGGTCGCGTAATCCAGCGGATGGTCTTCGGTGCGCACCGCCAGCCGCTTGTCGTCGGGGTCGTGGCTGGGGCCGCGCGTCACCGCCCAGCTCTTGAGCACGCCATCGACTTCGAGCCGGAAATCCCAGTGCAGCCGCGTGGCATCGTGCTTCTGCACCACGAAATGACGGCTGCCCGCCTTCCCCGCCTTTCCGGCCGGCTCGGCCGTGCGGGTAAAGTTGCGCTTGGCGTTGTAGATCGCGAGCGCGTCCTCGCTGGACTTGGCCGAAGCCTTCGGCGCGGCAGGGCGACGCGCCATGTCAGGCGCTCTTGCGGCGGGTGGCGCCACGCTTCGCCGGCGTCTTGCCCGCGGCCTTGGTGGCGGTCTTGCGCGGCTTGGCGGGCGCTGCCTTCTCCGCATCGCTGCCGACCGATTTCTTGAGCGCGGCCATCAGGTCGATGACGTTGCCGCCCTTGCGCTCAGGCTCGCCCGGATCTTCGAGGATCCGCTTGTTGCTGCGGCTCTTGCTCTTGCGCTCGATCAGGCGATGCAGCGCATCGACGTAGCGGTCGTGGAATTCGTCAGGGTGGAATGGCGCGGTCTTCTGCTCGATCAGCATCGTCGCCAGATCGAGCAGGCTCTTCTCGGGCTTGTCGTCGCCGATCTCGCGGAAATAGCCCTGCGCCTTGTGCACCTCGTCCGCATAGCGCAGCACCTCGAGGATCAGGCCGCGCCCGCAAGGCTTGAGCGAGACGAGCTGCTCGCGTCCGCGGGCCGATAGCTGGCCGAGCCCGACCTTCTGTGTGGCGCGCAGGGCATCGCGCAATACGCCATAGGCTTCCTCGGCCAGGTCGTCGGCCGGAACGACGAAATAGGGCTTTTCGTAATAGAGTACGTCGATCTCGTGCGCGCCCACGAATTGCACCAGGTCAAGCGTACTGCGGCTCTCGATCTTGACCGCCTCGATCTCCTCATCGTCCAGCAACACGTACTGGCCCTTGGAAATCTCGAAGCCCTTGATGATGTCGTCGCGATCGACCGGGCCGACTCCCGGCGCCACCTTCTCGTAGCGGATGCGTTCGCCGCTCGGCTCGTGGATCTGGTGGAAGGCGATGGCCGCGCCGGAACGCGTCGCGGGATAGATTTCGACGGGGATCGAGACGAGGGCCAGTTTGATCTGTCCCTTCCACCAGGCGCGTGCGGGCATAGCGTACCTCCACGGCCCCAAGCGCACGGTGACCGCGTCCGGTTCCCGGTGGCCTGCTCAAGGTTTGTGATCTGCGACCTAAGGCTCGAGATAGCCTGGATCGAACAGCGTCCGTTGCGCAAGCTCGGCCGGCTGTGGGAGACGCAGCGTCCGGCTTTCCAGGTCGATCAGCCCCTGGTGGCGCAGCGCGCGCAAAGTGCGGTTGACGTGCACCGGCGTCAGCCCCGTCGCCTCGCCCAGTTCGACCTGGGTGACCGGGAACGCAAAGCCCGTGCCGTCGACCAGCCCGATCGCGTCGAGCCTGTGGTGCAGTTCGCAGAACAGGTGGCCGATGCGCTCGAGCGCACTGCGTTGGCCGAGGTTGACCAGCCAGCGGCGCTGGATCGCCTCCTCGACCCGGTCGCGCACCGCCAGCGCCGTCGCCAGAGCGGGCCGTGCGGCAAACTGGAATTCGAACGCCGCGGCGCCGATCGGGATGATCGAGACCTCGGTCAGCGCCTGGACCGAATAGTCGAGCCGCACGTCGCCGGCCGGGCGCCACAACAGGTCGCCGGGAAGCAGGAAGCCGGCGATCTGGCGGCGGCCGTCGGGAAGCATGACCAGCTTGCACGCCCAGCCTTCGTGGAGGATGGAAACCTGCCCCGGCCGGTCGCCCTCGCTCAGAAACTCGGTCCGTGCACGCAGGCGCCGCCGCGGCACCGCGGACAGCCGCTCGAGCGCGTGTATGTCGTCCGACGAGAGAGGATGAAACCGTTGCAGGCGATGGATCAATGGGTCGTTGGAAAGCATCGGCGCAGTCATGTTCACCATGCACGCGGCTTTCTTCGGCCCGTAGGAGCCGCAATCTCCTGATCGATCATTCCGCGTGGCCCCATGTTCATTGCGAGGCCATATGAGAGGAGCGTCACATTTCGGTCTTCACATAGGTAAAGGCCTGACACCTTTTCTTCTTTCGACCGTTGTCGGGGTCCCCGCAGCCCTACGGGAGAGGGCTGCGCAACCTCCGGGAACCCGCGATGACCGATCAATCCGAATTGACCCATCCGCACGCCGAGACCGTGCCCCATGCTCATGGTAACGCGGGCAAGGTCGGCGAAAATGCGCAGGACCAGCAGGCCAAGGTCAATGACGCGCAGACGGGCGCCGACCCTGCGGCCCAGGCGATGCAAGGCCAGGAAGCCGCGTTGCAGCGCGAACCCAAGTGGCAGCCGATCTATCCCGGCTCGGGCCGCCTCGCCGGCAAGGTGGCGATCGTCACCGGCGGCGACAGCGGCATTGGCCGTGCGGTGGCGGCCCTGTTCGCGCGCGAGGGTGCCGACGTCGCGATCGTCTTTCGCCATGATCGCGAGGATGCGCATGCCACGGCCGAGATCGTCGCGCAGGAAGGCCGGCACGCGCTCTGCCTGCAGGGCGACGTCGGCGATGCCGCGTTCTGCCGTGCCGTGGTGGACAAGGTCGTCGACCGCTTCGGCGGGCTCGACGTGCTGGTCAACAATGCCGGGGAGCAGCATCCCGCCGAAGACATTCGCGACATCAGCCAGGAGCAGCTCGAAGGCACGTTCCGCACCAACATTTTCGGCATGTTCCACATGGTTCAGGCCGCGCTCGATCACCTCGAGGCGGGCGCCGCGATCGTCAATTGCACCAGCGTGACGATGTACAAGGGATCGCCCAAGCTGCTGGACTACAGCGCGACGAAGGGCGCGATCACCGCATTCACGCGATCACTGAGCCAGAACCTGGTGAGCAAGGGCATCCGCGTCAACGCGGTGGCGCCGGGGCCGATCTGGACGCCGCTCAATCCGATGGGCGGGGCCGACCCGGAGAAGGTCAAGACCTTCGGCGAGGACACGCCGATGGAGCGGGCGGGCGAGCCCAACGAGGTCGCGCCTTCGTTCCTGTTCCTGGCCTGTGCGGATTCCAGCTACATGACCGGCCAGGTGCTCCACCCGAACGGCGGGCTGATCGTCAACGGCTGATAAAAGCGCTCCCCTCCCCGCGCATGCCGGGAGGGGAGCGATCTTTCAGATGTGCAGTGCGCGGCCGTAGGCGGCGAGCACTGATTCATGCATCGATTCGCTGACCGTGGGATGCGGGAAGATCGTGTGCATCAGCTCGGCCTCGGTGGTCTCCAGCGTCTTGCCGACGACGAAGCCCTGGATCATCTCGGTCACTTCCGCACCGATCATGTGCGCACCGAGCAGTTCGCCGGTCTTGGCATCGAACACCGTCTTCACGAAGCCTTCGGCCTCGCCCAGTGCGATCGCCTTGCCGTTGCCGATGAACGGGAACGTGCCGGCCTTGACGGTATAGCCCGCTTCCTTGGCCTTGGCCTCGGTCAGCCCGACGCTCGCGATCTGCGGGTGGCAGTAGGTGCAGCCCGGGATGTTCGAGCGGTCCATCGGGTGCGGGTGCACGTCCTTGTTGCCCAGTTCGGCCGCGATCGCCTCCGCGGCGATCACGCCCTCGTGGCTCGCCTTGTGCGCCAGCCACGGACCCGGCGTGACGTCGCCGATCGCCCAGAGACCCTTGGTGCCGGTGCGGCCGTAATCGTCGATCTGGATGAAGCCGCGGTCCATCTTCACGCCCTGCGCCTCGAGCCCGATGTTCTCGGTATTGGGCACGATGCCGACCGCGACGATGACGTGGCTGAAGTCGGTCTCGGCGACCTTGCCGTCCTTGGCCTTGATCTTGGCCTTCACGCCATTGCCCGAGACGGCCAGCGCCTCGACGCCGGCGCCGGTCATGATCTTGATGCCCTGCTTGGTCAGCGCCTTCTCGAGAAAGGCCGAGACATCGGCGTCCTCGACCGGCACCACACGATCCATCATTTCCACGACCGTCACATCGACGCCCATGTCGTTGTAGAAGCTGGCGAACTCGATGCCGATCGCGCCCGAGCCGATCACCAGCAGCTTCGAGGGCATGACCTTGGGGGTCATGGCGTGGCGATAGGTCCAGACGCGGTCGCCGTCTGCCTTGGCGAACGGCAGGTCGCGGGCGCGCGCGCCGGTGGCGACGATGACGTGCTTGGCGCTGATCGTTTCCTTGCCCTTGTCGCCGCTCACCTCGATCGAGGTCGGGCTCTTGAGCACGCCGGTGCCCATGTGCACGGTGATCTTGTTCTTCTTCATCAGATGCGTGACGCCCTGATTGAGCTGCTTGGCAACGCCGCGCGAGCGGGTGACGATCGCGTCGAGGTCGGCACGGATATTGTCCGCGGCCAGGCCATAGTTCTTGGCGTGCTTCATGTGGTTGAAGACTTCGGCCGAGCGAAGCAGCGCCTTGGTCGGAATGCAGCCCCAGTTGAGGCAGATGCCGCCGAGCAGTTCGCGCTCGACGATGGCGGTCTTGAGGCCCAGCTGCGCGCAGCGGATCGCCGCGACATAGCCGCCGGGGCCAGAACCGAGGACGATCACGTCATATTGATCAGCCACTTGGAATTCTCCTTATTCGTCGATCTGACGGGGGCGGCCCGTGCCGTCGACGGCAACAAACGTGAAATTGGCCTGCGTTACCATCGAGGACTGCTCGCGATGGCGTTCGCGGCGCCAGGCCTCGATCGCGATGGTCATCGAGGTCCGGCCGGTGCGCACGATCTCGCCATAGACCGAGACCTCGTCACCGACCTTGACCGGCTGGACGAACTTCATCCCGTCGACTGCGATGGTGACCGCGCGCCCCCGGCAACGCCGCGCGGCGATCAGCCCCGCGGCGTTGTCCATCAGGCTCATCAGCCAGCCGCCGAAGATGTCGCCATAGGCGTTGCAATCGGCGGGCATGGCGGTGACGCGGATGGCGGGTTCGCGCGACTGCACGCCCGTCACCACCACCGTGTCGGCCTTGGCGCTCATGCGACAAGCGCCAGCGGGTTCTCGACGATGGTCTTGAACGCCTGCATCAGTTCCGCCCCGTCGGCCCCGTCGATCGCGCGGTGGTCGAAGCTGCCCGTTGCGCTCATCACCGTGGCGATGCCGAGCGCGCCGTCGACGATGTAGGGACGCTGCTCGCCCGCGCCAACCGCCAGGATCATGCCCTGCGGCGGATTGATGACGGCCTCGAACTGCTTGATGCCGAACATGCCGAGGTTCGAGAGCGAGGCGGTGCCGCCCTGGAATTCGGCCGGCTGCAGCTTGCCCTCGCGCGCCTTGGCGGCCAGCGCCTTCATCTCGGTGGCGATCGCCGAGATCGACTTGGCGCCGGCGTCCTTGATGATCGGCGTGATCAGGCCCGAGGGCGCCGCCACCGCGACCGAGACGTCGACGCGGGTGAAGCTGCGCAGTTCGTCACCGGCGAAGCTGACGTTGCACTTGGGGACCTGGACGAGCGCCTTGGCGAGCGCCTTGATGAGCAGGTCGTTGACCGAGAGCTTGACGCCTTGCGCCTCGAGGGCGGCGTTGAGCTGGCTGCGCAGCTTGAGCAGCGCATCGAGACGCACGTCGACCGTGAGGTAGATGTGCGGGATGGTCTGCTTGGCCTCGGTCAGGCGGCGCGCGATGGTCTTGCGCACATTGTTGAGCTTCTGCGCCTCGAACGGGATGCCGAAGTCGGGCACGGCGGCCGGGGCCGGCGCTGCGGCGGCCGCGGGTGCTGCGGCAGGAGCCGGTGCGGCGGCCGCGGGAGCCGCGGCAGGTGCGGCAGCAGCGCCCGGCGTCGCACCCAGCACGTCGGCCTTGGTGATGCGGCCATTGGGACCGGAGCCCTTCACGCCGGCCAGGTCGATGCCCTTGTCGGCGGCGATGCGGCGCGCGAGCGGGGTGGCGATCACGCGGTCACCCTTTGCCGCCGGTGCCGAAGCCGGAGCCTGCGCCGGAGCGCTGGCGGCCGGCGCAGGCGCTGCTTCGGCAGCCTTGGCGGGGGCCGGTGCGGCAGCGGGCGCGGCTTCCGCCTTGGCCGGGGCCTTGGCGGCCGGGGCGCTGGTGTCCTCGTCCTCGCCCGCGATCGTGGCGATCACGGTGCCGACCTTCACGCCCTCGCTACCTTCCGCGACATCGATCGAGACGATCGTGCCTTCGTCGACGGCTTCGAATTCCATGGTGGCCTTGTCGGTCTCGATCTCGGCCATGATATCGCCCGAGGAGACCTTGTCCCCCACCTTGACGAGCCAGCGGGCGAGCGTGCCCTCTTCCATGGTGGGCGAGAGAGCGGGCATCTTGATCTCGGTGGGCATGGCGAGTTCGGTGTCCTTGCAGCAAAGGTGCGAATATGGTTCGTTGAATCGGTTATTCGTGGAAAATTCTGGTTTTTATTTTTAGAAATTCACCACCGCATTTCACCAGCTTTGCCGCCGAGGTCAAGCGTCATACGGCAAGCGCTGCGCAAATCGCCTGGCATGGGGCGTGCGTTGCCAGCCGGGGGTATTTGCCCTAGCTTCAGCGGCCAAACGGGAGGGACTTGTGACAATGGACGACCAGCGGATCTATCTGGTCACGATGGACGAGACCGAGGAATCCGCGCGCGCGCTGCGCTTCGCCGCACGCCGCGCCGTCCGCACCGGAGGCGGCGTGCACATCCTCGCCCTCGTCCCGCCCCAGGAATTCGTCGCCTTCGGCAGCGTTCAGGCGACCATCGAACAGGAAGCGCGCGACCGCGCAGAGGTGTTGGCCACCACCGCCGCCGGCAGCCTCGCCAGCGAGTCCGGCCTCGCGCCGCTGATCTCGGTGCGCCAGGGCAATGGCCCGCAAGTCGTGCGCGAATACCTCAAGGATCACCCCGAGGTCTCGGCCCTGGTGCTCGGCGCCGCAGACGACGGTCCCGGCCCGCTGGTCAGCCACTTCGCAGCCCATGCCGGCACCCTGCCCTGCGTGCTGATGATCGTGCCTGGCGGCGTGAGCGATGAGGCGATCGACGCGGTGAGCTGAGCGATCTGCGGCTGTCGACCCTTCGACTGGCTCGGGGCAAACGGGGGTTAATGTGTGGGCAGTTGGTAGCTTGCTACCGCACATTTTCCCTATCCATAGAACCGTTCGGGCTGAGCTTGTCGAAGCCCCGTGCTGGCAAGCGCAGCGCTATCGCCCTTCGACAAGCTCAGGGCGAACGGGGTTGATGTGTGGGCAGTTGGCAGCTTGCCGTCACACATCATCCCTATCCATAGAACCGTTCGGGCTGAGCCTGTCGGAGCCTCGTGCCGGCACGCACAGCGCTAGCGCCCTTCGACAGGCTCAGGGCCAACGGGGTTGATGTGTGGGCAGTTGGCAGCTTGCCGCCGCACATCACCCCTATCCATAGAACCGTTCGCCCTGAGCCTGTCGAAGCCCCGTGCCGGCACGCCCGGCACTGGCGCCCTTCGACAGGCTCAGGGCGAACGGAGGTGGGACACGGGCAGCTGATAGATTGCCACCCGCGGCTTTTCCCCACCCTTGGATCCGTTCGGGCCGGCTCAGTATGCCCGCGCGATCAGGATCGTCTCGACCGCCGGTTCGCCGGTGAACGGGCAGATGCCGCCGGGTGCCGGTGCATCGAGCGGGGTGTTGCGGATGGTCAGCTTGAGTGCCTTCAGTTGCTCGACGACCTTGTCGAGCGCCGCGCCGGTCGGGCGCGACCAGCCGAGCTGAACCCAGCCGGGGAACTTGCGGTCGTCGGCGAAGTAGGCGGCAAGGCCGTCGAGGTCGGTCACGCCGGTCTCGATCTGCGCGTCGCGGCGCGCGGCGGCTTCGGCGAAGAGCGCGGCCTGGATCGCTTCGAGTTCGGCGACCGCGCCGGCAATGAAGTCCTCGCGGCTCTGGCCGACGAAGTTGACCTTGCCATCCTCGCGCCACAGCTTGTCGCGGCGCACGGCCGAGACCTGCCCGCCCTCGGCGTCGCGCCCACCGATCTCGAGGATCAGCGGCACGCCCTTCTTGACCCAGGCCCAGCGCTTGGCGGTGGCCTTGCCGGGGCGCTTGTCGAGCAGGACACGCACCTTTTCACCGAACACCTGCTGCGCGACCAGCGCCTTGCGCAGTTCTTCGCAATAGGCGAGCAGCGCCTCGTCGCCTTCGTTGTCGCGCAGCATCGGCAGGATCACGATCTGCTGCGGCGCGACCTGCGGCGGCGTGCGCAGCCCATCGTCGTCGCCGTGGGTCATGATGACGCCGCCAATCATGCGCGTCGATACGCCCCACGACGTGGTGTGGGCCAGCGCCTGCTGGCCTTCCTTGTCCTGGTAGCGGATGCCGGCGGCCTGCGAGAACGTGGTGCCAAGGTAATGCGAGGTGCCGGCCTGCAGCGCCTTGCCGTCCTGCATCATCGCCTCGATCGAATAGGTCGCGACCGCGCCGGGGAAGCGCTCGTTCTCGGGCTTGGGGCCGGCCACGACCGGCAGCGCCAGCACGTCCTCGGCGAAGCTGCGGTACATCTCGAGCGCGCGCAGCGTCTCGGTCATCGCGTCAGCCTCGTCGGCGTGCGCGGTATGGCCTTCCTGCCAGAGGAACTCGCTGGTGCGCAGGAACATGCGCGTGCGCATTTCCCAGCGCACGACGTTGGCCCACTGGTTGGTCAGCAGCGGAAGATCGCGCCACGACTGAACCCAGCGCGCCATCGCCGCGCCGATCACGGTCTCCGAGGTCGGGCGCACGATCAGCGGCTCTTCGAGCTTGGCCTCGGGATCGGGCATCAGCCCGCCCTTGGGATCGGCGATCAGGCGGTGATGCGTGACGACCGCCATTTCCTTGGCGAAGCCCTCGACGTGGTCGGCTTCCTTGGCAAAATAGGACAGCGGGATGAACAGCGGGAAGTAGCAGTTGTCGACGCCGGCTTCCTTGATGCGCTCGTCCATCAGCTTCTGGATGCGTTCCCAGATGCCATAGCCCCATGGCTTGATGACCATGCAGCCGCGCACGCCGGATTCCTCGGCGAGCTCGGCCTCGGCGATTACCGCCTGGTACCACTGGGCAAAGTCTTCGTCGCGCGTGACCGGCAGCGCGTGCTTGATCTTGGGCTGGTTCATGCCCTGCCGGTTAGCGGGTGCGGCGAATTCGGGCAACGCCCCAATGCGACCGCACCTGCAAAATCTACCGTTGGCAGGCCCGCGTCAGTTGCCCAGCTGGTCAAGCTTCTTCTGCATCTCGGCCATTTGCTTGCGCAGTTCGGACAGCTCGCCCGTCTCACTGGTCGCAGGCTTGTCGCCTTCGGGGCGCGGGGCGGTTGCCGCGGCCGTGGCACCCGGCACGAAGGCCGCGGCCGCAGCCTTGAACATTTCCATGTTGCGCTGCGCGATCTGGGCGAGCGGGTTGGCGCCGATCGAATCCTCGATCGCCTTGCGCAGCTTGTTCTGGTTCTCGCGGAAGTGCTCCATCGAGGCCTCCAGGTAGCCGGGCAGCAGCGCCTGCATGGAATTGCCATACATCGCAATCAGTTGCCGCAGGAAGTTGGTCGGCAGCATCTGCTCGCCGGTGGCCTCTTCCTCCATGATGATCTGCGTCAGGATCGAATGCGTGAGATCAGCGCCAGTCTTGGCGTCGATCACTTTGAATTCGACGTTTTCCTTTACCATCTGCGCGAGGTGATCGAGCGTGATGTAGCTGGACGTCCGCGTGTTGTAGAGACGGCGGTTGGCGTACTTCTTGATGATGACGGTGTCGCCGTCCTTTGCCTGGTTTGCCATTTTTTTCTGACCCCGCTGCGGATGTCGTCAACCATTAGCAGACGCGATATGTGCAGCGCAATAACAGTCGGTCCATCCCGGTGGCGAAACCTTGCGACCGGGATGGTGGCGGCGACCGGTCAATACGCGTCGTCGCGCGGCAAGCCGCCCTTGAGGCCCCAGGCCGAGACGAGGAACGCCACCACGACCACGACCCAGGTGTACCACAGCCCCGAATAGGGATTGCCCGTCTTGGCGACGATCAGCGTTGACAGGAAGGGCAGGAATCCGCCGAAATAACCCGTTCCTATGTGATAGGGGATCGACAGAGAGGAATAGCGAATGCGCGGCGGGAACATCTCGGTCAGCACCGCGGCGACTGGGCCATACGTCGCCCCCGACAGCGCCATGAGCGCGACGAGCAACAGGATCAACAGGATCGCCTGCCCCATCGAAGGCGTGACGCGCGCGAGATCGTAGCCCGTTGTGCGCAGCATCGATTGCAACTGCTCGGCGCGCAGCTTCTTGTCGGCCCAGGCATAGTCATCGAGCGGCAGGCGCGCGGCGCCGGCGTGGAGGCTGAGCGAAGCGGCGTTTTCGAGGCGGTAGGGTACGCCGCTGGCGGTGAGGTCGGACAGCAGCTTGCCGCACGGGGTGGCCTGCTCGGCTGCAAAAGTGTCGAACCGGCAATCGGGGCCGGCGACGATCACCGGCAACTCACGCGCCTGCGCCGCTAGGCGCGGATTGGCGACCGCGCCGATGCCATGATAGAGTGGGAACAGCAGGATGAGCGTTGCGACATAGCCCCACACGATCGGCGCCTTGCGCCCGACCTTGTCCGACAGATAGCCCGCGAGCAGGAAACCGCCGATGCCGAACAGGGCGGCGATGCCGACGATCAATTCGGCCGCCGTCTCGTTCATCCGCATCGCGGTCTTCAGGAAATTCAGGCTGCTGAACATCGCGGTGTACCAGATCACCGTGAGACCAGCAGCGATGCCGAACAACGCCACGAGCAGTCGCTTCTTGTTGCCGGGCCAGGTCAGGCTCTCGATGAAGGGGTTGCCAGCCAGTTCGTTTTCGGCCTTCATCGCCTGGAACACCGGGCTTTCCGACAGCTTGAAGCGCATCCACAGCGAGATCGCCAGCAGCGCGAGGCTGAGGATGAACGGCACGCGCCAGCCCCATGCCGCCCATGCCACCGGGCCGAACGCCAGCTTGCAGACAAGGACCACGACGAGGCTGAGGATGAAGCCGCCGATGACGCCGGCCTGGATGAAGCTGGTGAAGAACCCGCGCCGCCCCGGCTCGCTATGTTCGGCGACGTAGACCGCGGCGCCACCATATTCACCGCCCAGCGCCAGCCCTTGCGCGATCCGCAGGATGATGACGATGGCGGGCGCAGCGTAGCCGATCTGCGCCGCCGGCGGGACGAAGCCAACGCCGGCCGTGGCAATGCCCATCAGCGCGACAGTGGCGAGGAAGGTATACTTGCGCCCCAGGCGATCCCCGAGGAAGCCGAACAGCACGGCGCCGAGCGGACGGAAGCCGAAACCGACCGCGAAGACCAGCCAGAACAGCAGCAGTTCGAGCGTCGCATTGCCGGTCGGGAAGAACGCCTTGGTCAGGATCGAGCCGAGCGTGCCGTAGATGAAGAAATCGTACCATTCGAACACGGTGCCCGCCGCGCTCGCGCCGATGACGAGGCGGATGTCGGCAGCGCTCGGCTGCGCCGTCGTGGTTGTCATGGTCGTGATGTCCCCCGGGGCCAAGGCCCCTGTTCTGGCTTGTCTTGTGCCCGCAGCCTAGCCTGCCTTGGCCATGGCCGCCAGTGCCGCGTCCCAGGCCAGCATGATCGCACCGTGCCGCCCCGGAACGCCGCGCGCGGTGCACAGTAGGGCAATCCCCGGCCAATCCGGCTCGGGCGCCTCGGCATCGGCCAGCCATGCGGCGAGCGCGGCCTGCGCGGCGGTAATGTCGGCCAGGGAACGGCCGGCTGCAGCGCCGACGAAGACGCGGGCTGCTGCCTGCCCCACGGCACAGGCGTGGGGCCTGAGGCCTATGGCGGTGATGTTGCCATCATCGTCGAGCGCCAGGCCCATATCGAGCGCGCTGCCGCAGGCCCGCGATCGCGCCGACCCGGTCAGCGGCAGGTCGTCGCGCCACGGCCACTGCGCCAGTTCCATCGCGGCGGCGAGCACGTCGGGCGTGTAGAGGACGGCGACGCTCGCCATGGGTCAGCCTTCCACCGGATGCTTGCGGCGGTGCGACTTGGCCTTGTGCGTCGGCTTCGCCTCGGGATCGGCCGTCGCGTCGGCGGCTGCATCGTCGTCGGCCGCCTCGGCCGCGGCGGCGCGGCGCTCGGAAATCATCGAGACCAGTTCCTCGCTCGCGGCATTCAGGAACGGATAGGTGCGCGCCGCGGTGATCCACTCAGGCCGGCCCTTCACGCCCCAGACCACGTCGTAGGCAAAGACGATAAGCGCAAAGCCCAGCACGACGAGGATGGCCCCCTTGACCGCACCGAAGCCGAAGCCGAGCAGGCGGTCGATCGGGCCGAGCATGGAATCGCGGCTCGCCGCCCCGAGCCGGCGGGCGATGAGGCGCATCAGCCCCCAGGGCACGATCATCAGCAGGGCATAGGCCAGCACGCCCGCACCGGTCTCGGTCTTGAGGTGCGGCTGAAGCCAGGCGGTCAGCGGCTCGAGCCCGTAATGCACCGCGACCAGCACGATGGCCCAGGCCATGAGCGAGAACACTTCTTCCACGAATCCGCGAAAGAACCCGCCGATCGCGCCGACCGCGACGATCAGGAAGACGACATAATCGAACCCGGTCATGGGCCGGACCTAAGCCCCGCTCATCACCCGGTCAACGAGATTTGGCAGGAGGCGGATGGGGGAGAAACGCAAACCCTCGACCTTTTCCGCCGCGCCGTCGGGCCCGTGCATCTGCTGGAAACCGAGCTTTGCCGCCTCGCGCAGGCGCACGCCGGCATGGGCGACGGGGCGCACTTCGCCCGCCAGCGAGACTTCGCCGAACCAGGCGCTGCCCGCCGCAAGCGGCCGGTCCGCCAGGGCCGAGACCAATGCCGCGGCCACCGCGAGATCGGCCGCTGGGTCGGTCAGGCGATAACCGCCCGCGACGTTGAGATAGACTTCGGCCGACGAGAAGCTGAGGCCGCAGCGCGATTCCAGGACGGCGAGCAGCATGGCGAGACGGCCCGAATCCCAGCCGACCACGGCACGGCGCGGGGTGGCGCCGCTGGCGAGGCGAACCGTCAGGGCCTGGATCTCGACCAGCACCGGGCGCGTCCCCTCGAGCGCGGGGAAGACCGCACTGCCGGGCACCGGGTCCTCGCGCCCCGACAGGAACAGCAGCGAGGGGTTGCCCACTTCCTCCAGCCCTGCCCCGGCCATGGCGAAGACGCCGATCTCGTCGACCGCGCCGAAGCGGTTCTTGATGGCGCGCAGGATGCGGTATTGGTGGCTGCGCTCGCCCTCGAAGCTCATCACCACGTCGACCATGTGTTCGAGCACGCGCGGCCCGGCGATCGAGCCGTCCTTGGTAACGTGGCCGACGAGCACCAGCGCGACGCCGTTTTCCTTGGCGTAGCGGATCAGCTCGAAGGCGCAGCCGCGCACCTGGCTGACCGTGCCGGGGGCACCCTCGATCTGGTCGGAGTGCATGGTCTGGATCGAATCGATCACCAGCAGCGCAGGCGCGTCCATCGTGCCCAGCGTGGTGAGGATGTCGCGCACCGATGTCGTCGAGGCGAGGCGGATGGGCGCCTTGCCCAGCCCCAGCCGGTCCGCGCGCAGGCGGATCTGGTCCGAAGCCTCTTCGCCGCTGATGTAGACGACGAGGCCGCCACTGTTGGCGATGGCCGCTGCCGTCTGCAACAGCAGCGTCGACTTGCCGATACCGGGGTCGCCGCCCATGAGGATCGCCGAGCCGGGGACCAGCCCGCCGCCCAGCGCGCGGTCGAATTCGGCAAGGCCGGTCTTGCGCCGCTGCGGCAGGGCCACGGGCGTATCAAGCGAGACGAACTGCACCGCGCGACCGCCGCTCGACAAGTCGTGCTTGGCCGAGAACACCGTCTGTGGTGCTTCTTCGACGAGTGTGTTCCACTCCGCGCAATCGGGGCATTGCCCCTGCCAGCGCGAGGACAGACTGCCACAGGCCTGGCAGACATAACGGCGTTTGGGCTTGGCCATGTGCTAGCGCCTAATGCGAACAGATGTGGAACGCAAGCCACCGTTCGCTCCAGTCTGGCGCGCGCGAATTGCTTATTCCGAAAAGGCCGAGCGCTGTGCGGCTTCGACTTCCTCCAGATAGCGACGCCGCGCGTGACGTTCGGTGATGACGCCCTGCACCACGCCGACGCCGTCGACCACTGCGATTTCGTCGGCGGCGTGGTCGTCGAACAGTGCGAGGATCGCCTTGATGTCGGCCGCCGGGGCGACGGTCACGTCGCCCAGGCCGGCGAGCGCATGGAGGCGGGTGTCGGGCGCGAGGTCTGCGCGATAGGCCGCGGCGGTCGACAGGATGCCGCCGTAGCGCCCCTGCTCGTCGACGAGCACGGCCTTGCTCGACGAGCCGAGCGGCATGCGCGCGCGAAATTCGGCGACGGTCAGGTCCTCGGGCATCGACACCCAGTCGCGCCGCATGATCCGCCCGGCGGAAAGGTTGAGCATCCAGCCGATGTCGCGCGGGCCGCGGATGGTGCTGCCCCGCAAGTGCAGGCGCCAGGTGGAGAACGAGTAACCGAACAGCTCGCGCGTCAACGTGCCCGAAACCAGCGAGGCGGTCAGCACGACACCCATCAGCGCGAAGTCGTGCGTGATCTCGAGCATGAGCATGGCCAGCGTCATCGGCCCGCCGACGATCGACACGCTGAGCGCGGCCATGCCAACGAGCGCGGCATCGGTCGGGTCCAGCGCCAGCCCCGGCACTAATTGCCCGGCGATGATCGAGAACGCCTGGCCCACGACCGAGCCGAGGAACAGCGAGGCAAAGAACAGGCCGCCGCGAAAACCGCTCGACAGCGCGATCACGCAGGCCGCGATCTTGGCCAGCAGCACGATCGCGAGGAAATCGAGGCCGGGCCGCAGCGCGAGATTGAGATGCAGCGCGCCATGGCCAGCCGAAAGCGATTGCGGCGTGACGAGGGCCAGCGGGATCAGCAGCGCACCGCCCAGCACCGGCCGCCACCGGGCCAGCCAGGGAAGCCGCTGCAGTCCCTGCTCCGCCCCGGTGACGAGGCGCATCGTGACGATGCCGACGACCGCGCAGATCACGCCGAGCAGGCCGAAGGCGAGGTACTGCGGATAGGCCAGCGCGCGTCCGGCGGCGGTCGTCGCGATCAGCCAAGGCTCGCTGCCCATCAGCCGCGACATCGCCGCAGCAGCCAGGGCGGCCGCCATGACCGGCGCGACGGCCCCGGGCACGAAGGAGCCGATGACGATCTCGAAGGCATAGAAGGCACCGGCGAGCGGCGCGTTGAACGCGGCCCCCACGGCCGCGCCTGCCCCGGCCCCGACGAGCGTGCGCAAGTCGTTGCGCCGCAGCTTCATCGCCTGGCCCAGCAGCGAGGCCATCCCGCCGCCCATCTGCGCGTAAGCCGCCTCGAGCCCAACCGAGGCTCCCACGCCGTTCGAGACGACGGTTTGGCCGGCGATGATGAGGTTGTCGGCCGGCGGCACCCGCCCGCCATGGAGAGCATTGGCCTCGACCACGTCGACCAGCCCGCGCCCGCGTCGCCGCAGCCAGCGCGACCAGAGGACGAGCACCAGCCCGCCGAGCGGCAGCGCCAGCAAGCGCCAGGGGTGGCGCACTTCAGGCAGAGCGCTCAGGCGGTTCCCCTCGAGCCCGTAGAACACCTGCTGCATCGCGTGGGCGAGCCAGCCGAGCGCGTTGGTCGACAGGCCGGCGAGCAGGCCGGCGATCGCGGCGAGCACGATGAAAGCGGCCTCGCTGCCGCGCAGCAGCCGTCGCAGGCGAACGAAGAGCCTGATCGAGAGGGCAGATACGGCGCTGGACCAACCGTTACGCATCGCCCGTTCAAAGCCGCGAACGGCGGGCGGGTCAAACGCAAAGTGGCCCCGATCTATGGTCAAGATATTCCAGGCGCGTACGGGTACCACCATTAGGCAGCGCAAGGACTCGTTAGCCCAAATCCAGCATACCAACGCATTGATCGGAATGATCGGGATGGCGCGATGATCAAGTTCCAAGGCCGCATTCTCGAAATGATCGCGCGCGGCGAGACGCTGGGGGCCACGGCGCAGCGTCTTTGCGAAGACCTCGGGCGGCTGTTGCCCGACCTTGCCTGCTCGATCGTCACCCTGTCACCCGAAGGAACGCTGCAGACGCTCGCCGCCGCCGGACTGCCCCAGGCCTATGTCGATGCTGTCAACGGCCTGCCGATCGGCCCCGCCGTGGGATCGTGCGGCACGGCATGCTTCACCGGGCAGGAAGTGGTCAGCGCGGATATTGCCTGCGACCCGGCCTGGGCAGGGTATCGCGATCACATCCTGCCGCATGGCTATCGCGCCTGCTGGTCCCGGCCCATCTTTGCCGGAAAGCCCGATCCGGTCGCCGCCCTGGCGCTCTATTACCGCGATCCGCGTCCGCCGACCGCAGAAGAACGCCGCATCGTCGATGCGTGCGTCGATCTGTGCACCATTGCGCTCGAGCGACACTGGCGGGTGGAGGAGCAACTTCGCCGCGCCAACACCGACGAACTGACCGGCCTTGCCAACCGCGCCGCCTTCAACGCCGCGCTCGAGGCACTGGATTGTGAGCAGGGCGGATGGGCGCTTTTCCAGATCGACCTCGACAATTTCAAGGCGGTGAACGACACGTTCGGCCATCATGCCGGCGACAGGCTGCTGTGCCATGCCGCCCATCGCTTCGTGGCGGCCGCCCACCCCAATCGCGTCTTCCGCATCGGCGGTGACGAATTTGCCGTGATCGTCGATCATCCCGCCACGCTCGAAGCGCTGGAGACGGCCGCCGGCCGGCTGCTTGGTGCCCTGGCCGAGCCGGTGGAGGACGTGGGCGACCTGGTCCGGCCAGCCGCGACCGTCGGCATCGCCACCTGCACGCCCGGAGACTGCAACGCGACACGCGTCCAGCAGAATGCCGATTTCGCGCTGTACCACGGCAAGGACATCGCCCGCGGCGGGGTGATCCGATACTGGCCGGGGATCGGCACGCGCATGACGCGGCGGATGAATGCGGTACGCGAAGTGGACAGCGCGCTGCGCGATGGCCGGTTGCTCGCCTACTACCAGCCGGTCATCCATCTCGAGACCGGCCTGATCACCGGGCTCGAGGCCTTGTGCCGCATTGAGGTCGGCGGCCAGATCCACAGCGCAGGTGCGTTTCACGAGGCGACGACCGATGCGCAGACCGCCTGCGCGCTGACCCGCGCGATGGTCCGCCAGGTGGCGCAGGACGCACGCCAGTGGCTCGACCGTGGGCTCGATTTCCAGCGCGTCGGCATCAACGTCAGTTCACCCGACCTGCACAGCGCCGGATTCTTCGACCACTTGGCCGAAACGATGAGCGCGAACGGCGTGCCGCTGTCGCTCATCGTGCTGGAGATCACCGAGGCGGTCTATATGGACGACGATGCCGGGGTCGTGCGCAATTCCGTCGCCGCGCTGCGCCGCCACGGCCTCAAGGTCGCGCTCGATGACTTCGGCACCGGCTTCGCCTCGTTGACGCACCTCATCTCGGTGCCGGTCGACTATATCAAGATCGACAAGTCCTTCGTCGACCGCATCGTGTCGCACCGGCCGAGCCAGATCATTGTCGAGGGCGTGATCGGCATCGCCTCCAAGCTCGGCATCCAGGTCGTGGCCGAAGGCATCGAAACGGCGTCCCAGGCGGCCAAGCTCGCAGGCATGGACTGCCTGCTAGGCCAAGGCTACCTGTTCTCGCCAGCCGTCGATGCGGCGGGCCTGGCCGCGCTGGTCAAGGCGCAGGCCGCGCGCCATGACCAGTGGGAGCGCGATCGCCGCACCGCCTGACACGTCACGCCGATCAGGAGGCGACGGCCATGACCTCTGGTTGGCGGGGCTCGGCTATTGCCTGCGCATTGCCCGTGCGAGCGTCCGCGACCATCTGCTGCATGAAGGCGAGCTTGGCGGCGATCGCGTCCGACAGGTGGAACGGGTAGAGGTCGGGTTGCCCCATGGCGCGATTGACGGCGTTCATGGCGAACGAAACCGGTGCCATCTCGGCCGTCAGCGCGGGCGCGTCGGCGCGGTACGGATCGAACTCGACGGCGACGTGGCCATCGCCATCGCTGCCGCCGAATGCCGTCAGCGACAGGTCGAAGCCGCGGGCGGTCGCCAGAACGTCGACGATGTGCAGGTAATGCGCGAAGGTCTCGGCGAAGTCTTCCCACGGGTGGCTCGTGGCATAGGAACTGACGAAGTCTTCGGTCCAGGGCTGCGCGCCGCCATTGTAGTGGGCCTGGAGCGCCGCTGCATAGTCCGCGCGCTCGTCGCCGAACAGGGCACGGAACGCCTCGAGCCGGTCAGGATCGGTCGCCACCAGCCGCGACCAGTAGTGATGGCCGACTTCGTGGCGGAAGTGGCCGAGCAACGTGCGGTAGGGTTCGCCCATCGCCAGGCGCACCTGTTCGCGATGCGCATCGTCCGCCTCGGACACGTCGAGCGTGATGAGGCCTTCGTCGTGCCCGGTTATGATCTTGGTGCCTCCCGTTGCGCCATCGCCGGCGTGGAGGAAATCGAAGGCCAGGCCCTGCACCCCGTCGCGCTCTTCGGCCTTGGTTTCCAGCGGCAGCCCAAGGCGGATCAGCGTATGGAACAGGCGGCGCTTGGCCTCCTCGACCTTGGCCCAGAGCGGCGGAACGGCGGGATCGTTGAGATCGGGAATGGTGCGATTGTGCCGGCATGCGCGGCACATTCCGCCCTCGGCGTCGGGCGTGGTGAGCCAGTTGCAGATGCCGTAGGCGTTGTTGTTGGCGCAGACGACGAGGTCGGCGGCTGCGCCCTCGCGGTCGCGCCACACTGTTCCCTGGTCGGCCAGGAAGCGGAAGCGATCGATCTCGGGATCGTAGCCCAGCGTCGCGCTGCAGTCAGGACAGACGCGCACTTCGAAATGGTTGAGGCGGCGGCAGTTGGGGCAGGCAAACGGGCGCATGGCTTCGCTCTCGCATTGGGGGACGCCCCCACTACGCCGCGGCACCCGCTCCGTTCCGCAAATTGGCACCTTTGCCCCTTTGACGCCGGCCATATGATCGGTCAGCTTGCGCGGATGACGACGATCGCAGACCTGCTCGCGCCGCTGCGCGCCTTTCGCCAGGACATCCACGCGCACCCCGAACTCGGCTTTGCCGAGCATCGCACCGCGGGCCGGATCGCGCAGGAATTGCGCGCGATTGGGCTGGAGGTGCACGAAGGCATCGGCGGTACGGGTGTCGTCGGGGTTTTGCGCAGCGGCGCTTCGGGGCGAAGCGTGGGCCTGCGCGCCGACATGGATGCCCTGCCGATCCACGAGCAGACCAACCTGCCCTATGCCAGCCGCCACCCCGGCGTGTTCCACGGCTGCGGACACGACGGGCACATGGCCATGCTGCTGGGCGCTGCCCAACATCTTGCCGCCAATCGCGATCTCGTCGACGGCACGGTTCACTTCATCTTCCAGCCCGCCGAGGAAGGCCAGGGCGGTGCGCGCGCCATGGTCGAGGACGGGCTGTTCACGCGGTTTCCGTGCGACCGGGTCTATGCCCTGCACAACTGGCCGGACCTGCCCGCCGGGACGATCGCCACGCGGCCGGGTCCGATCATGGGGGCTGCCGACAAGTTTCGCATCGTGCTGACCGGCAAGGGCGGCCATGCCGCGATCCCGCACACCACCCCCGACGCGATCCTCGCCGCCGCAGCGCTGGTCGGGCAGGTCAATACCATCGTCTCGCGTGCGATCCCGGCCACCGCATCGGCGGTCATCTCGGTCACGCAGATCAACGGCGGGCTGGCGCACAACGTCATTCCCGAGACGGTCGAGATCATCGGCACGGTGCGAACCTTCGACCCGGCGGTACAAGCGATCATTGCCGAACGGCTGGAGACTATGTCCGCAGGCGTGGCGACGTCGTTCGGGGTGGCCGCGGACGTGACCTACACCCGCTATTATCCCGCGACGATCAACGACGCCGACGCGGCCGCTGACGTCCTGGCGATTGCGGCAGGCGTCGGCACGGCGCAACTGGCACCCGATCCGGCCTTCACTTCGGAAGACTTTGCCTTCATGCTGCAGGCGTGCCCGGGCGCCTATATCTGGCTGGGCCAGGGGCGCGGCGCGACCCCGCCCCCGCTGCACAACCCGCACTACGACTTCAACGACGACGTTCTCGCCACGGGCATAGCCCTGCACGTGGCGCTCGCCCGCCACTGGCTCGGCCGATAGGCGGGGCCGAAATCCGGCAGAATTCTGCACGTTTTTGTGCAGATAATGGTTGTTTACATTTGCGTGGCGGTCGGAGTGTGGCAGGGTCGGCTCTGCCGCCCACTTGCGGCGCCGGGCGCAAACGCCGGGTGCGGGTGGACGGACGAGAGGCTGGCCGATGATCCCTACCCCTACCGACATCGGCGCCATCGACTGGAATCTGCTGGAATATTCGCCCAATGCCTACATCCTAATCGGGCCGAGCCACGCATTGCCGATATTGACCTGCAACGCGGCCTACGAGAACGTCGTGGGCAGAGAGCGAAGCGCAATCATTGGCATGCCGCTGTTCGAGGCTTTCCCGGCTGACGAGGCGAGCGAGAACTATCGCCTGCTGAGGGCCTCGTTCGACCGTGTTCTCGCTACGCATGAAACCGACCACATCGCGTTCATCCCCTACGACATCTCGACCGCAGGCGAGCCCCCAGCCATGCGCTATTGGAGCGCGACGCATGTGCCGGTGCTGGCCGAGGATGGCAGCCTGCGCGCGATCCTGCAGCACACGGCCGACATCACCGACCTGCTCGACGGCGGATCGCACCTGCAGAATGCCGCGATCATCGAGGCCGGCATCCTCATGCGCGCCAACAAGGTCCAGGACGAAAGCCGCCGGCTGCGCGAGCTGTTCGACCAGGCACCCGGCTTCGTGGGCATCCTGCGCGGGCGCGATCACGTGTTCGAGATCGCGAACATGGCCTATCGGCGTCTCGTCGGTGGCCGCGAGCTGGTGGGCAAGCCGGTCCGTCAAGCCCTGCCCGAGGTCGTCGACCAGGGATTCATCACGCTGCTCGACGAGGTCTATACCTCCGGCGAAACCTTCGTCGGCCACGGCGTGCAGGTCATGCTGCAGCAATCCCCCGATGCCGCCCCGGTCGAACTGTTCATCGACTTCGTCTATCAGCCGCTGCGCGACGCACGCGGCGCGGTCTATGGCATCTTCGTCCAAGGCAACGATGTCACCGAGCAGAAGCGCGCCGAGGAACGGATGGCGACGATCACGCGCGAGAGCGCGCATCGCGTGAAGAATACCCTCGCCATGGCGCAGGCCGTGGTTTCGGCCACGCTTCGCGACGTGCCCGGCGTCGCCGCCGCGCGGCAGTCGATCCTGGCCCGCCTGGGCGTTCTTGCGGTTACCCAACCGGCGCTGGTCGACGGACGGGTCGCACCGTCGGACGTCGCGCAGATCGTGCCGGCCGTCATGCAGTTGCACGTCGATGTCTTCGGCCGGATCAGCATCGAGGGCCCGAGCGTCGCGATCGAGGCCAACGCGGCGCAGGGGCTGGCGCTGATCCTGCACGAATTGGCGACGAATGCGATCAAGTACGGCGCACTATCGAACGATACGGGATCGATCGCGATACGCTGGTCGGTGCCCGAGGGCACCGATCGCGTCGAGCTGGAATGGCGCGAGTCCGGCGGACCGGAAGTCCGCACACCGCAAGCCAAGGGTTTCGGCACCAAGCTGATCGAGCGCGCACTACCGCGCAAGGCCGACAACAAGGTGACGCTCGACTATGCCCCCGATGGTCTGGTCTGCCGTTGCAGGGTCGAGCTGGCCTGACCTCGCCGTCCGTTTAGGCCAGCTTGCGGTCCAGCCATGACGCCAGCAGCGCGGGCCACTGACCGGCCGGCGCATTCGAGGGCCCTGTCCCGAAGCCATGGCCGCCCTCCTCGGGATAGTGCACTTCGACTGGGCGGTGCGCCGCGAGCATCGCATCGGCGAAGAGCCGGGTGTTCTGCCAAGGCACGGCGGGGTCGTCGAACGCGTGAGCCATGAATACCGGCGGCGTATTGGCCGTCACATGCCGTGCGGGCGAGCGGCGCGCCACCAGGGCGGCCGTGGGGTTAGGCCCAAGCAGCAGGTCGGCCGACATGGCGTGGGTATAAGGCGCCTCCATCGCGATGACCGGATAGATCAGCGCGCCGGCGGAGGGCCTGGAATCCATCTGGTCGATCCCGTCGCGCGGCGGGACGAGCGGCGCGGCGTAGTCGGTCAGCAAAGAGGCGGCGAGATGTCCACCGGCCGAAAACCCGATGACCGAGAGCTTGGCCGGGTCGGTCGCGTGGGCTGCGGCCAGGCTACGCACCTTGCGGACGGCACGCTGGGAGTCGGCCAGCGGCACGTCGGCGCGCGCGAGCCCGCCGGCGACACCCCAGCCCTCGCTCGGCAGGCGATAGACGAGGACATAGACCGTATAGCCAAGCGCGGTGAACGCCTTGGCGACATCGACGCCTTCGTTGCGAATCGACACGAAGCGGTAAGCCCCGCCCGGAATGACGAGCAGCGGCCGGCCATTGCTGCGCACGGGGCGAAATACCCGCAGATAAGGCGCAGCGACATTGCTGACGAAGGTGTCGGCCATTTTCGCGTCGCGCGGGACGGCGCGGAACGTCCCGCCGGGAGGGGCGCCGTTCCACAGCATGACCTGCTCGGCCTGCGACCATTCAATTGGCGTCGCCGACATACCCGAAGGGATCGCCAGCGGCGGAGGCGCAGCCAAGGCGGATGGTCCGAAGAGCGAGGCCCCCGCCCCCACCAGCCCCGCGCCTAGAAACAGGGTGCGGCGGTCCAAAGTCGTCTCATCCATGGCAGGTTTTCCCTCGCGGCGCAGGGTCTTGGCGCCGAGAGGCCGATGTACCGCACTGGCGGGCTTTGGCAACCGCCCGGGCTACCGAGTCTATTCCACTGCGATCCCGGCGCGTTCGAGCCATTGGGCTGCCGGGGCCAGATCCGCCGCGTGATGCTTCCAGCGCGCCACGGCATCACGGTAGATCGGCTGGCGCACTTGCGCCGCACTCGGCGTGGAGACCGGCGCGGCATTGGTGTGGAAGTCGAGACAGGCGTCGGACCATGGAAGGCCACAATGCGACAGCAGCGCGTGGGTCTGCCCTTCCTGGTCCGCGACCAGCGCTTCGTAGTCGATTTCCAGCACGCGGCCCGGCAATACCTCACGCCAGAACGCCATGAGCCTGTCGAACCCGGCGTAATAGCGCGCGATGTCGAGCAGATCGTAGCTGTAGTCGTAATAGCGCGAAGAGATCGCGAAGAGATTGCGGAAATTGCTCAGCACCGTGTCGAGCGGGTGGCGGCGCAGGCAGACGATCCGCGCATTGGGCAGAGCCCTTGCGATCATTCCGACATAGTGGAAGTTGCCTGGAAACTTGTCGACGAAGCAGGGGGCACCGCGGCGATGGTGATGCGCCGCGCGCGCCAGGTAGTCACGCCCGATCACGGCGGGATCGACGCGCGCTGCGCTGGCAATGGTCTCGGGGTCGAGCACGACGCGGCTGCGCGTTCCTGCCGCCAGCTTGACCGCGAGCGGCATGGCCTGGAGCTCGCCCGCACTCTCCGCATCGGGATGCGAGGACAGGATGCGGTCGACGAGCGTGGTGCCGGTACGCGGCATCCCGATCACGAAGATGGGCGCAGGTCCGGCATCCGCCGCGAGCGGGCGAGCGGAGGCTGGCGGCGGCCAATGCTGCATGATCGCCGCGACGTTGGCCGCGTCGCTTTGCGGATCGTAGGCCAGCGTCGCGCGGTGTTCGGCGTTGGTGGCCGCCAATTGCGCAAAGGCCCGATCGCGCGCACCGGTGTCCTCCAGCTCCTTCATCAGCGCATAGCCGATGAGCAGCCGGTCGCGCCGGTTGGTGGCCTGATCGAGCGTGCCTTGCAGCCGGGTGATGTGGTTGGCCGCCGGTGTCTGCTTGCGCAAGCTGGCGAGGAGATGGTGAGCCCGCCCTTCGCCCGGCCGCATGGCAATCAGCGCCTCGAGCGCGATCTCGGCCTCGTCGACGCGGCCGACGAAGTTAAGCGCGGCGGCGAGGTTGTAGCGGAATTCTGGATTGTCAGGCGCCTCCGCCACCGCCGCGGCGAAATGCGGGACTGAGGCGGCATGATCGCCGAGCCGGGCATAGACACAGCCGATGGTGTCGCGGCTCAACGCATCAGCCGGCGGCGACATTTCGGCGCGCTGCAAGGCCTCGGCCGCCTCGCCATCGCGGCGCAGGGTGATGAGCAGCCGGGCCAGCTGGGCCAGATAGTCCCCGCGCGGCTCGAGCGCGATGGCTCGGCGCACAAGATCGACCGCCGGCGCCAGCCGCCCTGCCGACGCCTCAACCATGGCGAGCAGGAAGTGCCCTTCGGCGGCCTTCGGCGCGGTGGCGACCAGCCCTTGCGCCAGCTTGTGTGCCATGACGAAGTCGCCTTCCTCGAGCGCCCGGCGGGCATGCGTGGCGCGCAGGGCTATGGAAGTGGCGGCGTCGGATGGGATCCTGGTCATCGTGCGCCGGTCTGGCACCGCGTGGCGGGGTGACGCAAGACCGGCGTTGCGGATCAATTGCCCAGAGCTTGCGTCGCTGACGGTGCGTCACCGCCACGGCGGCGCTTCCAGGCGTCGAGAACCGGGACGAACGGGAACAGGAACTGTTCGCGGATCGACAGGCGGCGGCGCTCGTCCTGACCGACCAGCACGCCCTCACCTTCGCGGTACGTGCCGAACACGCGGTCGATGAGGATCATCGAGTTGGCATAGTTGCAGCGCGTTTCCTCGTAGCCGACCGAGTGGTGCAGGCTGTGATTGCGAATGGTGGTGAGAAAGAAGGCGTAGAACCATGGCGGGTCCGCGCGCACGTTGGCATGGGCGAAGCCGGATACCACCTGGCCGACGCTGGCGGCGCAGAGGATCGCGGTCGTGTCGAAGTCGAACAGCGCGATCACGCTGAGACTGATCAGCCAAAGCTCGATCGGATTGCCGACATAACCCTTGAGCGCGTTCAATTGGGTGATGTGATGGTGCGGCGCGTGAGTCAGCCACAGCGGCGTCCAGTTGTGCATCGCGCGGTGCATCCAGTACTGGCCGAACTCGACCAGGAAGAACACCAGGAACACCTGCAGCAGGAACGGCAGCTTGGCGAGGCCGGGCGTGGCGAGGCCGAGCGAGACTTTCAACGTATGGAGCGGCGAGTCCGCGAAGGTGTTGGCCGCCCAGCCGATCACCGTGGTCATCAGCACCACGTAGAACACGTCGGTCATCAGCTCCTGCCGGTTGAGCCGCCAGCCCTCGTGCCGCTCGAACAGCCACTCGAGCGCGAGGATCCACGCCGAGATCACGGTCGAGAGGATGGTCAGCGTCCAGCCGTAGCCGGTCACCGATGCCGGGGCGAAGGCCCAGAAGGCGACGACCGCGGCGAGCGTTGCAGGCGGGATCAGCCCGATCATACGCTCACGCAGGCCGCGAGGCGGGGACACACTGACAAGGTCTTGGGTCATCATGGTCATTCGTCGGTCCTGCACGCTATTCCCTGAACCACCATCTTGGATCACAGATTGCCCCATCTTTTTGCGCACGTCTTTGCGCTGGCGCAATCCCTCGCCTTTTGGGCAAAACAGCAAGGCGGCGCCGCTGCCGGCCTGGCAACGGCGCCTCCCCGCGCCCCGAAGGATCAGTAATGCAACCGCATGTCGATGCCGATGCGGCGCGGCGTCAGGATGCTGGTGGCGTAGTAGCGCTCCACCACCCCGGTCCGCGTCTGGTTGTACGAACTGCGATCGTTGGAAATGCCGGTTATGGCGTATTTGTCGAAGATGTTATCGGCATAGAGACCGACGTCGAACATCCCGCCGTGGTAAGTCACCGAAGCGCGATGCGTGGTGTACGCCGGGATGACCTCGCCAAAGCCGCGCAGGCCCACGCGCGAATACATGTCGCCGGTGTAGGTCATCGCCCAGTTGGCCTCGATGTCGCGGCCTTCGGGGAGCGGGTAGGTATAGGTCACCTGCGCGCTGCCCGAATGCTTGGTCGAGCCGGGGAGCCGATCGCCGGAGAACGCGTCGTAGTTGACGCCTCCGCTGACGACGATGCCGGGCGCATCCTCGGTCAGGTGCGCATCGGTGTAGGAATACATGCCCTTGAGCGAGAGCGTGTTCGTCACCTTGACCTGTGCGGTCACGTCGAAGCCCTGCGACACGGCCTTGCCGCCGTTGACCACGATGCCCACCGCGCCATTGACGGTCTGGCTCGGCACCTGGATGCCGTTCCAGTTGATGTGGAACGCGCTCGCGGTGAACTGCAGGCGCTTGTCGAACAGCCCGGCGCGAATGCCGATCTCGGCGTTGCGCGTCTTGTCCGGCTGGTACGCCAGTTCGCCCGGCAGTGCGCAAACGTTCTGGCCCGGCGGCAGCGGCAGGATGCAGGGCGCCACGCGGTTGACGTTACCCGTGCGATAGCCGGTGCTGTACGTCGCATAGAGCAGCAGGTCATCGCTGACCTTGTACGAGGTATTGGCCTTCCACACGAAGCCGTCCGAAGCCGTAGCGCCCGACTTGATGCGGCTCGGGGCGAAGACAACCAGCGGATAGGGCGTGCGGCGGATGCCGCCCGGCAGCAGCGGGGTATCGGTGCCACCCTCGGCAAAGGCGTCGTACTTGAAGTAGCGCAGGCCGCCGGTGACCTGCCAGGCCTGGGTGATGTGGAACGTGCCCTCGCCGTAGACCGCCTTTTCCTTGGTGCGGGTGTTGACGAACGACATGTATTCGAGGTTGTCGGGGCGGTAGATCCCGGCCCACTGCGCGTAACCCGGCACATATTCGCGGTACTGCGACTGGAAGCGCAGGTTGTTGTAGAACCCGCCCAGAACCCAGCTGAACGGCCCGCCATGGGTGGAGACGAGGCGGACTTCCTCGTTGAACTGGTAGCGGTTGCCGGTCGAGCGGTTGTACGACGAGAACTGCGGGAACGCTTCGTAACCGTAGTCGAGGTCGAGCAGCAGGTCGGTGTTGTCGAACTGCGAGGTAACCTTCTGGTTGGTCCAGGCGGTCGTCGCGACCAATTGCGCCACGTCGAACAGATTGACGTTCAACTCGCCGGCATAGAGGTCCGAGGCGCGCGTCGTCGGTTCGAGATAGCGCCACGGCGCCTCGTACTTGCCGGTGCCGAGCACGCCCGCGCCGGTCGCCTGCTGACCCTGCGACTTGGTGATCTGGTGCGCATAGGTCAGGTAGAGCTTGACGTTGGGATTGGCCTGCAGAAGCAGCTGGTTGCGCGTGGTGAAGGTGTCTTCGTAGTTGACGTCCTTCTTGGAATAGAAGTTCGCCGCGCGCTGCGCCGGACTGCCGAACGAGGCATCGGCGGCGGTTGCACCACGCACAGGCTGCGGGTTGGATACGCCGGGGCGGATCAGCAGGTAGTTGTAATCGATGAAGCCGGGATTGTAGTAATACCCGACGGTCGAGCGGAGCGCGATGTGGTCTTCGACGATCGGGATGTTGATCGTGCCGTCGGCGTTGACGCCCGCCTGCTTGCTGTGCGCCTCGCCGAACCAGCGACCATGCATGTCGACCGAGAGCTTGCTGGCATCGGGTCGGTTGGGCATGTAGCGCACCGCGCCGGCCAGCGTACCCAAGCCGTAAAGCGTGCCCTGCGGCCCCTGCAGCACTTCGACGTGGTTGATGTCGAGCAGCTTGAAATCGAGATAGAGCGGCACTTCGCCGAGATAGACGCCGACCGAATTCTCGAAGTTCGAGCCGGTGGCGCTGGTATCGCCCGAGCTGATGCCGCGCAGGATGATGTTGCCGGTGGAGCGGGGGCCGGTGTCGGCGACGGTCAGGCCCGGCGTGAACGCCGCCAGCCCCTTGACGTCATCGATGCGCTGGCGGGCCAGTTCGGCCGGCGCGATGGCGCTGATGTTGATCGGCGCGTCCTGCAGCGTGGTCTCGCGGCGCGTGGCCGTGACGACGATCGTGTTGAGATCGTCGCCGCCCGTGCCGACCTCGGCCGGAGCCGCAGCGTCGGGGGCGGGCGCTGCGGCAGCAGCAGGTGCGGCCCAGGAGGGCGCAGCAGCGCTCCCCATGAGGATCGTGGCGCAGTACAGTGTCGTCCGGATAGTTCGCTTGTTCACGTCAGCCCCCGCGTTGCTCCGAAAAGCGTGCAAGCCAAAAGCGACATCTTCTCCCCGATTGCCTGGACTTACAGGCCATGCCGGCCGGTTTTGGCCTGGCATCCTCGTCACGCCGCCCCGTGCTGGAAACATCGGGCCGGCGACGGACGACACATCGCGTCAATGGCGGGGCAATCGGGCGCAGTTGTCCGGCCGGACAATCGCAATTGCCCGCAAGACATCGATCCCTGACGTCTTCCCCACTTCACGGCGACTGCGATCTTAGGTTCGACCGGCTAGCCGCCATCACTGTATGCGTTGTTATGTCGCCCTGAACTTCGACACCCCCAACGGTACCGATATTACCTAACCGGTCAAGCGTAATAATTACCGTGGCGTTCGGTATGAATCTGAGATCGCTGTTTGGTGGAAAAGCGCCATTTTTCCGTAACATTGCGCCTATGACTGTTCGCAGTTGCGGTATTGGACGTCCGAATTCTGAACATGCGCGGTCATGCTGAGCCGGGTGATGGCGAGTCGCGAATCAGATCTGCGGCATCGCGGACCGATGGCCCTCTCAGCCGCAAAGATGTCTGCATTTACCGGGTTTTCAGCTGGCGCGTACCGCAAGCCCCGCTTTGACGCCGCAAGCAGGCATCTATGCGTCGTATTACCAAAAGTTCAGCACGTAATAATTTTGCGATGGACACGAAGTTCGATCCAAGCAATGTTGCGTTGCGAAAGGGGAGCGAATCATGCTCAAGACAATCGGCACGGCAGGTAAGATCGCACTCCTGGCTGGCACCTGCCTGCTGGCGGCATGCTCCCACTCCGGCAACGAAGCCGCACAGAAGAAAACCGAATTCAATATTGGCTGGTCGATCTATGCCGGCTGGATGCCTTGGCCTTATGCGCAACAGGCCGGCATCGTGAAGAAATGGGCCGATAAGTACGGCATCAAGATCAATATCGTCCAGGTGAACGACTACGTTGAATCGGTCAATCAGTTCAATGCCGGTAAGTTCGACGGCGTGACCGTGGCCAACATGGATGCCCTCACCATCCCGGCCGCGGGCGGCAAGGATACCAGCGCGATCATCGTCGGGGACTATTCCAACGGCAACGACGGGGTGCTGATGAAGGGCGGCACCAGCGTGGCGCAGCTCAAGGGCCAACAGATCTATCTCGCCGAGCTCTCGGTTTCGCATTACCTGCTGGCCCGCGCGCTCGGCACGGCAGGCATGTCGCTGGCCGACGTCAAGACGGTCAACACCTCGGACGCGGACATCGTCGGTGCCTATGCCAGCCCCGACGTCAAGGCGGCGGTGGCGTGGAACCCGCAGCTGTCTGTCATGCGCGGCCAGGCCGGGACCAACCAGGTGTTCAGCTCGGCCGATATTCCGGGCGAAATCCTCGACCTGCTGGTGGTCGACACCAAGACGGTCAAGGCCAACCCCAACCTTGGCAAGGCGCTGGCGGGCATCTGGTACGAAACCGTCGCGCTGATGAAGCGCCAGGACGATCAGGGCAAGCAGGCGCGCGCGGCGATGGCCAAGCTCGCCGGCACCACGCCCGAGGTGTTCGACAAGCAGCTGACCACGACCTTCCTCTACACCGATCCCAAGGCTGCCGTCGCCGCGACAGACGCGCCCGCACTGGTCACGACGATGACCCGCGTGCGCGACTTCAGCTTCTCCAAGGGGCTGTTCAAGGGTGCCAGCTCGGCCGACGCGGTGGGCATGGCCTTCCCCGGCAACAAGACGCTGGGCGATGCGCAGCACGTCACGCTGCGCTTCGACGACAGATTCATGAAGATGGCCGCCGACGGCAAGCTGTGATCGCTTCTTTCCCGACCTTCCAACGCCAAGGATCGCGCCGGCCATGCGGTGGGTGAACCGACAACTGAACCGAAACCATCGCATCGGCCTCGGCGCTGCGCCGATCCTGATGCTGGTGGTGCTGTACCTGGTCCTTGCCGGCCAGCGCCACGCCGACAACCCGTCGGACAAGATCCTGCCGCTGCCCGATGCCATGGCGAAGGGGCTGTCGGCGCTGCTGTTCCAGCCCGACCAGCTCTCGGGCAACTACCTGTTCTGGACCGATACGCTGGCCAGCCTCGAGCGACTGGGCCTGGGTCTCGGCATCGCAACACTGATGACGCTGGCGGTCGGCCTCGTGCTCGGTGTGCTGCCGCCGGTGCGTGCGACGCTGGGGCCGCTTGTCACCGGCATCGCGGTGATCCCGCCGATCGCGCTGCTGCCGGTACTGTTCATCGCGCTGGGTCTCGGCGAAACCTCGAAGGTCGCGTTGATCGTCGTCGGCATCGCGCCGGTGATGATCCGCGACGTCGCCTCCTATGTCGCGGCGCTGCCACGCGAACAGATCATCAAGGCGCAGACGCTGGGCGCGAGCAGCTGGCAGATCATGATCCGCGTCGCCCTGCCCCAGGCCATGCCGCGCCTGCTGCTGGCAGTGCGGCTGGCGCTCGGCCCCGCATGGGTCTTCCTGATCTCGGCCGAGGCGATCGCGTCGGACACCGGGCTCGGCTACCGCATCTTCCTCGTCCGCCGCTACCTGTCGATGGACGTCATCATCCCCTACGTGGCGTGGATCGCGCTGCTGGCCATCGCAATGGACCAGGCCCTGGCCTTCGCCAGCCGCCGCGCCTTCCCCTGGGCCCATGGAGCAAGCCATTGAGCGCGCTGCTTTCCCTCCGCGACGTCTGGGTCGAATTCGGCGACAAGATCGTCCTTGAGAAGATCAACCTCGACGTGGCCGCGGGCGCCTTCGTCTCGATCGTCGGGCCGTCGGGCGCGGGCAAGAGCAGCCTGCTGCGCATCGTGCTGGGCCAGGAAGTGCCCTCGCGCGGCCGGATCACGCTCGATGGCGTGCCGCTGCCGCCCGAATGCGGCCCCGATCGCGGCGTGGTGTTCCAGCGCTATTCGGTGTTCCCGCATCTCTCGGCGCTGCGCAACGTGATGTTCGGCATCGAGTGCACCGGCGCCCCGTTTACCGCGCGGCTGTTCGGCAGCGCCAGGCGTGCCGCGCGCGACGAGGCGGTGGCGATGCTCGAGGCGGTGGGCCTTGGCGACAGCATGGACCTCTATCCTGCGCAGATGTCGGGCGGGATGCAGCAGCGCCTCGCCATCGCCCAGGCGCTGATCAAGCGGCCGCGCATCCTGCTGCTCGACGAGCCGTTCGGCGCGCTCGATCCCGGCATCCGCGCCGACATGCACACGCTGATCCGTGGGCTTTGGCGCGATCACGCGCTGACCATCATCATGGTCACGCACGATATTCGCGAGGCGTTCTCGCTCGGTACGCGTGTGCTGGCGCTCGACAAGCGCCGCCACGATCCGCACGCGCCGCACCGCTATGGCGCAACGGTGGTCTACGACCTGCCGCTGCGCAACCGCGACGAGACGCCCGCGCCGGCGGCCGAGGATGCGACGGCCCTGCCGACATCACAGGGCATGCCGACGCCGCAGGCCGTGCCGGTACAGTGAGGGGACAACCACAATGAGCAGCGAACCTTCCACCCTCGCCCGGCTGAGCATGAGCCTGCCCGCGGACCTGTTCCGCAAGCTCGACATGATGGTCGAGGAACGGCAATTGCCCTCGCGCTCGCAGCTGATCGCCGAGCTGATCCGCCACGCGCTTGCCGCGCACGAGGCGCTGACCCGGCCCGACGAGATGCTCGCGGGGACAATCACCCTGGTCTATCGCGGCGATCGCGGCCGCGTGCGCCACCAGCTGGCCCAGACCCAGGCCGATTACCTGCGCGAAGTGATCTCGGCGCAGCACGTCTTCCTCGAGGACGACCAGTCGCTCGAGGTGCTGCTGGTCCAGGGACCGGCGATCCGCCTCAAGGAACTGTCGGACGCCCTGCGCCGGGTGCGCGGCGTCCAGCAACTCGAACTCGTCACCACCACCGCCCTGCTGCCGCCGCTCTACGATGCCAGCAAGGACGGCCCAGCCGGAGCGGCCGCATGACCGACACTCTCAGCAACCCGCTCGCCGCGCGCGACCATGCCCGCGCACAGGGCAATACCGTCGTCGAGGCGATGCCCGTGCTCCCGCCCGTCGCCAGCGACCTGCCCGCCGGCGTCGCTGCCGATGCGCTGGTGTGGGAAGAAACCATTGCGCCCGGCGGCTATGCCACGCGCCGGCTGGTCCGCGGCACGCGGATGCGCCTGATCGACACGCAGGGCGATGCCTGTGCCGGCCTGCAGCTGTTCAACGCCGAAATGCCGACCGAGCGGCTCAACGTCGCCGATACGGTCAAGGTGCAGTGGAACGCCTATCTCGAGGCGGGCAAGCTGCTGCTGTCCGACATGGGCCGCGTGCTGATGAGCATCGAGGCCGACGATGCGGGCACGCACGACTGCTTTGCCGGCACCTCCAATGCTGCGGCCAACGCGCGCAAGTATGGCGAGGGGCGCAACAGCGGCGCCTGTCCCAACGGGCGTGACCGCTTCCTGCTGGGCGCGGCCAAGCATGGCCTCGGGCGGCGCGACGTGCACCCTTGCATCAACCTGTTCAAGGGCACGCGGATCGAGACGGACGGCGCGATCACCCCGGTTGTCGGCCCCTTCGCGCCCGGACGCAGCATGGTGCTGCGCGCCGAGATGGACGTGATCGTGGTCATCGCCAACGTGCCCCACGTGCTCGATCCGCGAGATGCCTACACCGTCACGCCGCTGCGCGTCACCGCCTGGCGCGGCCCGGTGACGCAAGGCAACGACCCGATACGCAACGCGACGCCGGAGGGCCTGCGCGCCTTCCAGAACGTCGAAGACTTCTACCGCCGCTGAGAGGACGGGCCACCATGACCAACGATCCCCACACCCACGGCCTGTCGAATTCGGTGCTGCACGACGAGATCGTCGCTGCGCGCGCGCCCTGGCTGCACCACATCAAGGCGGGCGAGACGCTGCGCATCGTCGACCTCGAAGGCAACCAGGCGGTCGACTTCCTGCTCTATGCCACCGCCGACGATGCCGAGCGCTACAGCGCGCAGGACACCGTCGCGGCGCAGGGCAACCTGTTCCTGCGCGAAGGCACCGTGCTGATGTCCAACGAGGGCCGGCCGATGATGACCATCACCGGCAGCGCGGTGGAGTATCACGACACGATCGGCGGCGCCTGTTCGTGCGAGTCCAACACGCTTCGCTATGGCCATCACACCAAGGCGCAGCACGCCTGCGTCGAGAACTTTCTCGAGGCCAACCTCGTCGAAGGGCGCGGCAAGCGCGACATCGTCTCCAACATCAACTTCTTCATGAACGTGCCGGTCGAGGCCGACGGGTCGCTGGGCATCGTCGACGGGATCTCCGCGCCGGGCCTGACCGTGGACCTGCGCGCGGAGATGGACGTGACCGTGGTCGTGTCCAACTGCCCGCAGGTCAACAATCCGTGCAACGCCTTCAACCCCACTCCTGTCCGGATGATCGTGACCGCATGAGCTTCGACACCGTCCTCATCGCCAATCGCGGGGCGATCGCCACCCGGATCATCCGCACGCTCAAGCGCATGGGCTTGCGCTCGGTCGCGGTCTATTCCGAAGCCGACGAGGCCTCGCTGCATGTCGCGGCGGCGGACGAGGCGGTGTGCATCGGCGGCGCGCGCGCGACCGAGAGCTACCTCGACATCGCCAAGATCATCGCGGCGGCCAAGCAGACCGGCGCGGGTGCGATCCATCCCGGCTACGGCTTCCTCGCCGAGAACGTCGAGTTTGCGCAGGCCTGCGCCGATGCCGGCATCGTCTTCATCGGCCCGACGATCGAGAACATCCGTACCTTCGGCCTCAAGCATACCGCGCGCGAACTGGCGGCGGCACATGGCGTGCCGCTGGCGCCGGGCAGCGACCTGCTGACCGACGAAGCCGAGGCGCTGCGCGCGGCCGAGGCGATCGGTTATCCCGTCATGCTCAAGGCGACGGCGGGCGGCGGCGGCATCGGCATGCGCGTCTGCGAGGACGAGGCCGCGGTGCGCGAGGGCTTCGCCTCGGTCGCGCGGCTGGGGCAAAGCAATTTCGGCGATGCCGGCGTGTTCCTCGAACGCTATGTGCGCCGGGCACGCCATGTCGAGGTCCAGGTTTTCGGCGACGGGGCGGGACGCATCGTCGCGCTGGGCGAGCGCGACTGCTCGCTCCAGCGGCGCAACCAGAAAGTGGTGGAGGAAGCCCCGGCCCCGCAGTTGCCGCAAGCCGTGCGCGAGGCGCTCTACGACGCCGCGATCCGGCTGGGCGAGGCGGCGCGGTATCGTTCGGCCGGCACGGTTGAATTCCTCTACGACGCCGACCGCGAGGAGTTCTTCTTCCTCGAGATGAATACCCGCCTGCAGGTCGAGCACGGCGTGACCGAGGAAGTTCTCGGACTCGATCTCGTCGAATGGATGATCCGCGGCGGCGCGGGCGACTTCGCGTTCCTGGCCGATGCCCCCACCGTGCCGCAGGGCCATGCGGTGCAAGTGCGGCTCTATGCCGAGGACCCCGCGCTCGACTATCGGCCGACGTCGGGCACGCTGACCGCGGTGGAGTTTCCCGCGGGCGTGCGCACCGAAACCTGGGTCATGGCGGGCAGCGAAGTCAGCGCCTGGTACGACCCCATGCTTGCCAAGCTGATCGTCCATGCCGCCACGCGCGAGGCTGCGGTGGCAGCGATGCAGGCGGCGCTCGACCAGTGCCGGATCGACGGGATCGAAACGAACCTGCGCTGGCTGCGCGATGTGGTGCGCAGCGAGGCCTTCACCAGCGGCGCGGTCTCGACCCGCGTGCTCGACGGCATCGCGTTCCAGCCGCAAGCGGTGCGCGTCATCAGCGGCGGCACCGCAACGACGGTGCAGGACTGGCCGGGGCGCCAGCATCTCTGGGCGGTCGGCGTGCCGCCTTCGGGGCCGATGGACGACCAGTCGTTCCGCCTAGGCAACCGTCTGCTTGGCAACGCGGAAGGCACGGCCGGGCTGGAAGTGACGCACACCGGCCCGACGCTGGCCTTCACCGCGCCGGCGCGCATCTGTCTGACTGGCGCGGACTTCGGCGCGACGCTCGATGGCGTGGCCGTGATGCGCGGCACGGCGATCGAGGTCGCGGCGGGGCAAGTGCTGGCCATGGGCCGCACGCGCGGCGGCGGCATGCGCGGCTACGTGCTGTTCGCGGGCGGGCTCGACATCGCGCCCTATCTCGGCAGCCGCAGCACGTTCGAGCTGGGCCAGTTCGGCGGCCATGCCGCGCGGCGGCTGGTGGCGGGCGACGTGCTGCACCTGGGGCAGGAGCCGTCCACGGACCCGATCGCCCCGGTCGCCCTGCCCGCGCTCGGCAACGACTGGACCGTGCGCGTGCTCTATGGCCCGCATGGCGCGCCTGATTTCTTCACTGACGAGGACATCGCCACGGTCGTTTCGGCCGAATGGCAGGTGCATTACAACAGCAACCGCACTGGCGTGCGCCTCGTCGGCCCCAAGCCGCAATGGGCGCGGGCCGATGGCGGCGAGGCCGGGCTGCATCCCTCGAACATCCACGACAATCCCTATGCCATCGGCGCGGTGGACTTCACCGGCGACATGCCGATCATCCTCGGCCCGGACGGGCCATCGCTGGGCGGGTTCGTCTGCCCCTTCGTGGTGATCGCGGCCGACCGCTGGAAGGTGGGGCAGTTGCAGCCCGGCGACCGCTTGCGCTTCGTGCCGGTGAGCCTGGCCGATGCCAAGGCCGCCGATGCGGCGCAGACCGGGCTGCTGGCCGGGCTGCCTGAAGGAAGTGCGGCGCCCGCCCCTGCCCTCGCGCGCGAGATCGAGACGCTCTCCCCGATCCTGGCCGAGACGCCTGCGGCGAACGGCCGTCCGCGCACGGTCTATCGCCAGCAGGGTGATCGCAACATCCTCGTCGAATATGGGCCGATCACGCTCGACATCGAGCTGCGCATCCGGGCTCACGCCCTGATGACCGAGCTGGAGCGCATGGCGCTACCCGGCGTGATCGACATCGTGCCCGGCATCCGCTCGCTTCAACTGCACTTCGACGGCAGCGCGCTCGACCAGCGAGCCGCGCTCGCCGCGCTGATCGACGCCGAGGAGCGGCTGGGCGATCTGGAAGACTTCACGATTCCCTCGCGCGTGGTGCACATGCCACTGAGCTGGCGCGATCCGGCGACGATCGAGACGATCGAGAAGTACATGGGCGCGGTGCGCGACGATGCGCCATGGTGCCCCGACAACATCGAGTTCATTCGTCGCATCAACGGCCTGCCCGATGTGGCGGCGGTCGAGAACCTGATCTTCGAGGCCAATTATCTCGTCATGGGGCTGGGCGACGTCTACCTCGGCGCGCCGGTCGCCACCCCGGTCGATCCGCGCCACCGGCTGGTGACGACGAAGTACAATCCCGCCCGCACCTGGACCCCGCCCAACGTGGTCGGCATCGGCGGCGCCTACATGTGCATTTACGGCATGGAGGGCCCCGGCGGTTACCAGCTGTTCGGCCGCACCATCCAGGTGTGGAACACGCATCGCCAGACCCAGGCCTTCACCGAGGGCAAGCCCTGGCTGCTGCGCTTCTTCGACCAGATCCGTTTCTATCCGGTCAGCGCCGAGGAACTGGCGGAATGGCGGCGTGACTTCCCCAGCGGCCGACGCGCCTTGCGCATCGAGCCGTCGGAGTTCCGTCTCGCGGACTATCGCGCTTATCTTGCGGAGAACGCCGAGGACATCGCCGCGTTCGAGGCGCGCCGCCAGGCCGCCTTCGACGAGGAGCGCGCCGACTGGCAGCGTCGCGGCGAATTCGACCGCGTGACCGACCTCGCCGATGCCGAAGCGCCCGTGGCGGGTGCCGTCGACGTGCCCGATGGCGCCGACCTCATTGAGGCGCCGTTCGGGGGCAGTGTGTGGAAGCTGCTGGTGGCCGAGGGCGACGAGGTTGCCGCGGGCGACACCATCGCGGTGCTGGAGGCGATGAAGATGGAATGCGCGGTGGAAAGCCCCGGCGCCGGCGTCGTTGCCGCGCTCTACATGCAGGAGAAGCAGTCGCTGCAACCGGGCGCGCCGATGCTGGCGCTGCGGAGGCACGCATGATCGACCTGACACGCCGCAGTGCAACCGCGCTGGCCGCCGCCGTCAACGAACGCGAGACCAGCGCCGAGGCGGTCATGGCCGAGACACTGGCCCGGATCGAGGCCTACGACACGGTGCAGCCGCAAGTCTGGATTGCCCGTACCGCGCCCGAAGCGCTCATCGCCCGGGCGCAGGCGATCGACGCACGGGTGGCGGCGGGCGAGCGCCTGCCGCTGGCCAGCGTTCCCTTTGCGGTGAAGGACAACATCGACGTCGCCGGCCTTGCCACCACCGCCGCTTGCCCCGCCTTTGCCTACGAGCCCGCGCAGTCCGCGACGGTGGTCGCGCGGCTAGAGGCGGCAGGCGCGATCTGCGTCGGCAAGACCAACCTCGATCAATTCGCCACCGGCCTCGTCGGCACGCGCAGCCCCTTCGGCATCCCGCGCAATGCCAGCAACCTCGCGTATGTCAGCGGCGGGTCGAGTTCGGGCTCGTCAATCGCGGTGGCGGCCGGCCTCGTGCCGTTCGCGCTCGGCACCGACACCGCCGGGTCGGGCCGCGTGCCGGCAGCGTTCAACCACCTCATCGGCTTCAAGCCCACGAAGGGGCGCTGGTCGACCGCCGGGCTGGTGCCGGCGTGCCGAACCATCGACTGCATCTCGGTGTTCACCGACGATACCGCCGACGCGCGGCTGATCGACGGTATTGTCGCCGGCTACGACGCGGCCGATCCCTGGTCCAAGCCGCTGGCCGACCGCGCGATCGGGCGCAAGACCATCGGCGTCCCGCGCCGCGACCAGCGCCTGTGGTTCGGCGATGCCGAAAGCGAGTTCCTGTACGATCGCGCGCTCGACGTCCTGGCGGGGCTAGCCGACGTCGTGGAGATCGACTTCGCCCCGCTTAAGGAAGCCGCGCAATTGCTCTATGGCGGGCCGTGGGTGGCCGAGCGCACCGCCGCGCTGTCCGCGCTGCTGGCGGACAATCCCGAGGCGATAGACCCGACCGTGCGCGAAGTGGTGTCGCCGGGCCTCGACGTCGGCGCGGTCGACCTGTTCAAGGGGATCTATCGCTTGGCCGAGCTGAAGCGCGAGGCCGACGCGCAATGGCAGCAGGTCGACGCGCTGGCCTTCCCCACCACCGGCACGACCTACCGGGTCAACGAGCTGCTGGCGGCGCCGATCGCGCTCAACAGCAATCTCGGAGCCTACACCAACTTCGTCAACCTGCTCGACATGGCGGCGCTCGCGGTTCCAGCCGGGCAGCGCGCCAATGCCACGGGCTTTGGCGTCACCTTCATCGGGCCGGCGGACAGCGATCGTGCGCTGCTCGACCTCGCCGATGCCTATCTCGCGGCGGCCCACCTGCCGCCCCCACCCCCGCTCGATCTGGAGGGCAAGATGCAGACCGTGAAACTCGCCGTTGTCGGCGCCCATCTCAAGGACATGCCGCTGCACTGGCAGCTGACCTCGCGCGAGGCGACCTTCGTCGAGGCGACGACCACCGCGCCGAGCTACAAGCTCTATGCCATGGCCGACAGCGTGCCGCCCAAGCCCGCACTGGTCCATGCCCAAGATGGCGCCGCGATCGCGGTCGAGATCTATGAACTCGATATCGCCGCCTTCGGCAGCTTCACCGTCGAGGTGCCCGCGCCACTGGCGATCGGCACCGTGACGCTGGCAGACGGCAGCAGCGTCAAGGGCTTCGTCGCCGAACCGCGCGCGATCGTCGGCGCCGAAGATATCACCGCGCTGGGCGGCTGGCGCGCCTATGTTGCGCGCGGCGCCTGAAACGAACGAGAGGACGGACCCCATGCGCCCTACTGCCCGCGCCGCGCTGCTTGCGCTTGCTGCCACCGCCGTTGCCCTGCCGCTCGCCGCGCAAGCCAAGGCCAAGGCGCCGCTGACCATTCCCGCCCCCGGCTTTGCCGATTTCATCGCGGTCGATGGCGACACGATCTGGACCACCAACCGCGGCAAGGTCGAGCACTGGTCGCGCAAGGGCAAGCTGGCCGAGGTGGCGATGGCGCACCCCTGCGGCGCCATGGCCATCGCCGACGGCGCGTTGTGGATCGCCGATTGCCACGACAACACACTCAACCGCATCGACATCAAGACCGCGACACGCGTGGCGGCCATTGCGACCGGCATCGCCAACCCGCAGGGCGAGCTCAACGTGGTGGCCGGCGCCGGCTCAATCTGGGTGGCGAGCAAGGGCGGCGACGATAACGGCGAGTCCGGCACCGGCACCGTCGCGCGCATCGATCCTGCGACCAACGCGGTGATCGCCAGCGTCACGGTCGATCCGGGCACCTTCTACCTCGCCTTCGGGTTCGATGCGGTCTGGGCGGTCAGCTATACCAAGCAGTCGGTGCAGAAGATCGACCCGGCCACCAACGCCGTCACGGTGCGCACCCCGCTGGGCAAGCAACCGGGCTTCCTTGCCGCCGGCGAAGGCGCGGTCTGGGTGCAGGAACAGGGCGACGGAACGCTCGCCCGCGTCGATCCCGCCAGCGGGACGGTGACCGGCCGGGTCAAGGTCGGCGACAACCTCAAGTACGGCGACATCGACACCGGCGGCGGCAAGGTGTGGCTGCGCACCACCGACGATCAGGTCTTCGCGGTGATCGACCCGGCTTCGCTGGCGATCCTTGCGCGCGTGGGCTCTCCGTCGGGCAGCGGCGCGCTGCGCTACACCAGGCGCGGGGTGTGGACCTCGGCGCACGACCTGCATACCATCACCTGGTGGCCGGCCCCGGCGGAGCGCTTCGGCAAGCCGTGAGGTCCACGCCGGCGGGCACCGATGCAGGTATCGCTCGTTCCTGCCGGCAAGCCCCTCGCGGAGTGCATCCATGATCACCGTCCACCATCTCAACAACTCCCGTTCGCAGCGCGTGCTGTGGATGCTGGAGGAACTGGAACTGCCCTACACCATCCGCCGCTACGAGCGTGACAAGGCGACAATGCTCGCCCCGCCCGAATTGCGCGCGGTGCACCCGCTGGGCAAGTCGCCGGTGATCGAGGACGAAGGCCTGGTGATCGCCGAAAGCGGCGCCATCGTGGAGTATCTCGTCGAGAAGGCCGGCGGGCGGATGGGCGCCCCGCAGGATCGCGCCGGCGCACTGCGCTATCGCATGTTCGTGCATTATGCCGAAGGGTCGGTCATGCCGCCGCTGCTGCTCAAGCTGGTGATGAGCCGCGTGCCGATCATGGGCAAGATCGCGCTCAAGCGCATCCAGCCGATGATCGACGTCCACCTCGACTACATCGAAAGCGAGCTGGCCATGCGGCCGTGGTTCGCCGGCGAGGACCTGACCGCCGCCGACGTGATGATGAGCTTCCCGCTCGAGGCGGCACGCAGCCGCGCTGGCCTCGACACGAGCCGCCCGCACACCATCGACTGGCTCGACCGTGTGCAGGCGCGGCCCGCCTACCAGCGCGCGCTGGCGGCGGGCGGACCTTACGCTTACGCCTGATCGAGGCGCCGCTGCTCAGTGGCCGATGCGGTTGAGGCTGTAGTTCGCCGGGACCCAGGCATAGCTGCCCTTCCCGGTGCGCTGGATGTGGCCCAGGCCCGGAAAGGCGATGTGGGCGCCGGCCACCCACCACCCCTTGTCCGCCGCCTGCGCCATCGCCCGCTCACGCGATGCGATCGCGGCCTTGGGGTCGGTGTCGTACTTCATGGCAATGGCAGGGTCGGGGAACTGCGCCGGCACCACATGCACAGTATCGCCCCAGATCAGCAGCGTCTGGCCGCCGCTTTCGACAAGGTACTGCCGGTGGCCCGGCGTATGACCCGGCGCGACGACCGGCGTGATGCCGGGAACGAGTGGCGCGGTGCCGTCGAAAGGTTGGAACCGGCCGCTGGCGATGTAGGGCTTGAGCATGGCCTGCGCGCCATCGAACATCGTGCCGAGGAAGGCCGGCACCTTGCTGCGGTTGGCATCGTCGAGCCAGAAATCGGCATCCTCGCGCGAGACACGCACGATTGCGCGGGGGAACACGACCTGCCCACCACGCATCAGCCCGCCGACGTGATCGCGGTGAAGGTGGGTCAGGTAGATCTCGTCGATCTGGTCGGGCGTGATACCCGCTGCGGCAAGATTGGACACCAGCAACCCGCCGTCCCGCCCATAGAGATCACCCGCGCCAGTATCGATCAGCACGAGCTTGCCGGGCGTGCGCACCAGGAACGCGCTGAACCCGCCCTCGACCGGCGAGGTCAGGTAGGACCGGGCCAGCAGGTCGGCGACTTCGCCGGGTTTTGCACCAACGGCAAGGCCGGTCGCATCGAAGGGGTGCGTGCCATCGAGCAGGGCGATGACCTCGAACGACCCGAGCTCGAAGCGGTAATAGCCCGGCGCCTGATGCGGCGGAAACGCGGGCGGCGATGCGGTCTGGGCAACGGCCCCGCTTGCGGCAGGGGCGGAGGCGGCCAGTGCCAGAGCGGCCAGGATTGAGATGCGTGCCATGCGAAATACGATCCTTCCGGTCGAGACGTCGATGCCGGATCGCTGCGCCGTCAGGGGGGCGCACGTCTTGCACAGGAACGACATCTTCCGTCGCGCAACGCCAAAAACATCCTACTTGCGCATACATGGGATCGCCCGCCGAGGCTGGTACGTTGGAAGGCGCGGCGCGCCATGTCGGTCCTGTCCAAGCCCTAGGGCGAGGGATGCGGCTAGACTGGCACCGGCAGCCGAACCCCGGGCGCCGACCGTCATGACCGAACGCGAGTGGAGCAGATCCCCATGTCGAAGCAGACCATTGCAGACCTCGTCGCCCATACGCTGGCCAGTGCCGGGGTCGAGCGCATCTGGGGCGTCACGGGCGACAGCCTCAACGGCCTGAACGAGAGCCTGCGGCGGATGGGCTCGATCCGCTGGATGATGACGCGCCACGAAGAAGTCGCCGCTTTTGCAGCGGGTGCCGAGGCCGCGCTGACCGGCGAGCTGGCGGTTTGTGCCGGCTCGTGCGGGCCGGGCAATCTCCACCTCATCAACGGGTTGTTCGATTGCCACCGCAACCACGTTCCCGTCCTCGCCATCGCGGCGCATATCCCCTCGTCGGAGATCGGGCTCGGCTATTTCCAGGAAACCCATCCGCAGGAGCTGTTCCGCGAGTGCAGCCACTTCGTCGAGCTCGTCAGCAACCCCGCGCAGATGCCTGAGGTGCTGCACCGCGCGATGCGTGCCGCGATTGGCAAGCGCGGCGTCGCGGTGGTGGTGATCCCTGGCGACATCGCCCTCGCCGAAGCCCCCGCCGGGGCCAGCAGCGCCTTCCCCACGCTCAATCCGCCGCGCGTCCTGCCCAACCCTGCCGACGTCGACAGCATGAGCGCATTGCTCGCCGATGCCGGCAAGGTCACGCTGCTGTGCGGCAGCGGCTGCGCGGGTGCGCACGATGAAGTGGTGGCGCTGGCGGATCGCCTTGGCGCGCCGGTCGTCCATGCGCTGCGCGGCAAGGAGCATGTCGAGTGGGACAACCCGTTCGATGTCGGCATGACCGGCCTCATCGGGTTCTCTTCCGGCTATCACGCGATGGAGAACTGCGACACGCTGCTGATGCTTGGCACCGACTTCCCCTATCGCAACTTCTACCCCAGGCAGGCGCGGATCATCCAGGTCGATCGCGATCCGGCCCAGCTGGGCAAGCGGGCGGCCCTGACGCTTGGCGTTGTCGGCGACGTGCGGGAAACCATCGCCGCACTTCTGCCGCGCCTTGGCCGCAACGACGACCGCCGCTTCCTGACGCGGGCGCGCGATCACTATGCCGATGCCCGCAAGGGGCTCGACGAATTGGCGACGCCCGACAAGCCGGGGCGCCCCGTGCACCCGCAATACATCGCCCGTCTGGTCAGCGAGCTGGCGGCGGACGATGCCATCATCAGCGCCGACGTCGGCACGCCGACCGTCTGGGCGGCGCGCTATCTCGCCATGAACGGCAAGCGGCGCCTGCTGTTCTCGGGCAATCACGGGTCGATGGCCAATGCCCTGCCCCAGGCGCTGGGTGCGCAGGCCGCGCATCCCGGGCGGCAGGTGATCTCGCTGTCAGGCGATGGCGGCTTTGCCATGTCGATGGGCGACTTCCTCAGCCTCGCGCAGCTGGGCCTGCCGGTGAAGGTGGTGCTGTTCGACAATGGCCTCCTCGGCTTCGTCGCCATGGAGCAGAAGGCCGGCGGTTATCTCGACGTCAACGTGGCGCTGCAGAATCCCGACTTCGCGGCCATGGCCAATGCCTGCGGCGTGCTGGGCCTGCGGGTCGACCAGTCCGACCAGCTCGAGTCGGCGCTGCGCCAGGCCTTCGCGCATGACGGGCCGGCACTGGTGGCGGTTCGCACAGCGTCGCAGGAGCTGGCCATGCCGCCCGCGATCAAGGCGGAACAGGCCAAGGGCTTCAGCCTCTACATGCTGAAAGCGATCATGAGCGGGCGCGGCGACGAGATCGTGGAGCTGGCGAAGACCAACTGGCGCTGATCGCGCGAGTGGTGCGGCGGCTCAAAATCGGGATGGGTCTGGTACGGGTGGCCGGACTCGAACCGGCATGTTGTTGCCAACGGCGGATTTTGAATCCGCTGCGTCTACCATTCCGCCACACCCGCACGCGGCCGTGACCCATCGTTTGCGCTGCTGCGCCGGGTGGCCCTAGCCGTCCCGGCGCAGCAGTGCAACATGCCTTGATTAGGCCTTGATTGCGGTGGCGACCAGCTTGTGCAGCTTGGAGTGCAGCGAATCATTCGCAGCCAGCACGGTATCGTCGCAGATCGGCTGCGAACGGCCGCGATAGTCCGAGACGAACCCGCCCGCTTCACGCACCAGAAGGCACCCCGCGGCCGTGTCCCACGGCTTGAGGTTGCTTTCCCAGAACCCGTCGTAGCGGCCCGCAGCCACCCAGGCGAGATCGAGCGAGGCAGCGCCGAAGCGGCGGATGCCGGCCACGCGCGTGCCCATCTCGTGGTAGATGCGCGTCCACTCGCCCATGTCGCCATGGCCGGCGAAGGGGATGCCGGTGGCGATCACCGATTCATCGAGCTGGCGGCGCGCGGAGACGCGCAGGCGGCGGTCCTGCAGCCAGGCCCCTCGCGACTTTTCCGCCCAGAAGCTCTCGTCGGTCATCGGCTGGTAGACGATACCGGCAATCACGTCGCCCCAGCCCGAACCATCGAGCGAGGGTTCCTGCACGGCGATCGAGATCGCGAAGTGCGGAATGCCGTGGAGGAAGTTGGTCGTGCCGTCGAGCGGGTCGACGATCCAGCGCGGCTTGGTCGGGTCGCCCTCGATTACGCCTTCTTCTTCCATCAGGAAGTTCCAGTCGGGACGCGCGGCGCGCAGTTCCTCGTAGATCGTGCGCTCGGCGGCGCGATCCGCCTTCGAGACGAAGTCCGACGGCCCCTTGCGGCTGACCTGCAGATGTTCGACTTCGCCGAAGTCGCGGCGCAGGCGCGTGCCGGCCTTGCGGGCGGCACGCTCCATCACCCGGACGAGACCGGAAATCGCCATGGGATCAGCCCGCCTTGCCGACGTAGGAGCGGTCGTAGACGTCGACCACGATGCGCGTGCCGCTTTCGATGTGCGGCGGCACGAGGATGCGCACGCCGTTGTCGAGGATGGCAGGCTTGTACGAGGACGAGGCGGTCTGGCCCTTCACCACGGCGTCGGCTTCGACGATGGTGGCCTCGACCTGCTCGGGCAGCTGCACCGAGATCGGGCGCTCGTCGTACATTTCGAGCAGCACGGTCATGCCGTCCTGCAGGAATGCCGCGGCATCACCGAGAAGATCGCTGGGCAGCGTGATCTGGTCGTAGGTTTCCACGTCCATGAACACCAGGTCGTCGCCCTCGGCGTAGAGGAACTGGAAGTCCTTGGTGTCGAGGCGCACGCGCTCGACCGTGTCGGCGCTGCGGAAGCGCACATTGGTCTTGCGGCCGTCGATCAGGTTCTTCATCTCGACCTGCATGAAGGCACCGCCCTTGCCGGGCTGCGTGTGCTGGGTCTTGGCGACCTTCCAGATGCCTTTTTCGTATTCCAGGATGTTGCCCGGACGGATGTCCACGCCGCTGATCTTCATGATGGAAAGAGCCTTGACCAATGTAAGGAGATGGCGCGCCTTAGCCGAGGAGGCCGATTGCTTCAAGCCGGTGCTGCATGCTAGCGATCGAAGCATGACCAGCCCCTGCCGTCCGGCCGCCCCCGCCAGCCGCGTGCTTGCCGCGCTTCCGCTCCTGTCGTTGCTGCTGCTTGCCGGCGCCCCCGCGCACGCGGTGCCGGGCGGAGACATCGGAACGCTGCACAACGGGCGCTGGACCTGCGAATTTCCCGGCGACGCCGCCAACCGGCCGCGCTCGGCGCCCGAGGAAAGCTTCCGCATCCTGCCCGACAGCAGCTACACCACCACCGATCGCCGCCACGCCGGCACGTACCTGCTGCTCGGCAAGGTGATGACGATGACCTCGGGCCCGTTCAACGGCCGCAGCTACGAGGCGCAGAGCGCGTCGACGGTGCTGCAGGTCGATGCCCAGGGCCGCCGCACCGGCCTGCGCTGCGTGCGCGCCGGCGCGCCGAGCGGCGGCTATTCCGACGCACCGGCGGCAGGCAACGCGGGGCTCTGAAAGCCCTGCCGGGCCTTCAGCCTGCCGTGCGGCTCGACCGCACCATGCGGGCATAGGCGAAGGCCACCAGCGCCCCGAACACCACGAGCCCGGCGGGCATAGCCCAGGCGCCTTCGGGAAACACCGCCATGATGTCGGCCTTGCCGCTGCCGGCGACGATCGCGGCAAAGGCGATGTTGAACAGGCCATCGCCGACGATAAGGCCGGTGGCGGTCAGCACGCCCATGCGTTCGGCGAGGGCCGGATCGCGCTGGCGCGAGGCCCAGCGGTTGTAGAGATGCCCCAGCACCGCCCCGATCACCACGGGTAGCGTCGTCGGCATCGGCAGGTACATGCCCATGCCCACGGCCAGTGGCGGCAGGCTGCCCTTGCCGGTGGCGCGCAGGCCCTCGTCCACGGCGATCGCCACCGCACCGATGCCCGCACCGATAAGGATCAGGTTCCAGTCCAGCCCCTGCCCCAAAACGCCCTGGATGATGGCAGAGATCAGCGCGGCCTGCGGGGCGGCCAGTGCGTTCGGCCCGGCACCGGGCGCGCCGACGAAGCCGAAGGTCGAATTGAGCAGCGCCAGGATCGGCGGGATCACCAGCGCGCCGAACAGGACACCGAGCACCAGCGCGATCTGCTGGCGCCACGGGGTGGCGCCGACCAGCTCGCCGGTCTTGAGGTCCTGCAGGTTGTCGTTCGAGATCGTCGCCACACCAAAGACCAGCGCCGTCACGAACAGCGCGAAGGCGACCAGCGCCTTGCCCGCGGCCGGATCGGCGAGATGGCCGAACAGCGCCAGCAGCACCAGCGCGATGCCCAGCGCCGCGAGGATGCCGACGCCCGAGATCGGGCTGTTCGATGCGCCGATCAGCCCGGCCATGTAGCCGCAGACCGAGGCGATCACGACGCCGGCGACAAGGACATAGGCCACGGAAGCGAGCAGCGTGGAGACGAGGTTCGCCCCAACCGGGCCCTGCCCGCCGGCAAAGCCCGCCAGCAGGATCGCGATGGGCACCATGAGCACGACGATCGTCGCCCCGACCATGCCGATCGGCAGGTCGCGCTCGGTCAGTGCCAGCCCGGCATACCCTTGCGCGGCGCGGGCGCGATTGGCGGCCAGTGCGCCGGCGATCCCCCGCACGATCGGGCCGATGACGCGCAGCAGTGTCCAGATCGCGGCAACGCCGATCGTGCCGGCGCCGATGAAGCGGATCTTGGCGCGAAACACGCTCGACACGAAATCGGCAAGTTCGGTCCCGGCAGGCGGCCCGCCCGCGGTGTAGATCGGCAGCAGCACGCCGAAACCGATGATGACGCCGGTCAGGATCGCCAGGCCGACCGCGAGGCCTACAAGGTGACCGACACCGATCAGTGCCATGGACAGGCCCCCGCCTGCGGTCGTCGCACCGCCGCCGAAACGGAACACGCCGCTGGCTTCCTCGGCCACGGCGCGGGTCTTGGCGATCAGGGGATAGGCCACCGACAGCACGGTGCCGAGCGCCACGGCCGCAAGGCCCTTGCGGTTCTCCTCGGTTCCGCCCTCACCCGCGCCGACCTTGAGCACTTCGGCCGCGGCGACGCCTTCGGGATAGGGCAGGTCCGAGCCGGTGACGAGCGCGCGCCGCAGCGGCACCGAGTACATGACGCCAAGCACGCCGCCGATTGCGATCACCGCCACCGACTGCCAGTAGGGGAAACCGCTCCACCATCCGACCATGACGAGGCCGGGCAGCACGAAGACGATCGCCGACAGCGTACCCGCCGAACTCGCGATCGTCTGGACGATGTTGTTTTCCTGGATCGTCGAGCCGGGCAGCAGGCGCAGGATCGCCATCGAGATCACCGCAGCGGGGATCGAGGTGGCGAAGGTCAGACCGATGCGTAAGCCCAGATAGACGTTGGCGGCGGTGAAGATCACCGTCAGCAGCGCGCCGAGCGCAACGCCGCGGAGGGTCAATTCTTTGGGATTCGATGCCGACGCCACGCGCTCTTCCTTGTCCGTTGTCGCTGGCGTGTGTGCCACGCGTCAACGGACAAGGAAAGTCCGGCCGATCAGGCCACGAACGCGACCTTGGTCTTCTGGCTCACCATCTGTGCCAGACGCGCCACGTCCCAGTTGGTCAGGCGGACGCAGCCGTGGCTCTGCGCCCGGCCGATGGTCTGCGGCTCGGCGGTGCCATGAATGCCATAATGCGGCTTTGACAGGTCGATCCACACCACGCCCACCGGGCCGTTGGGACCGGGCGGCAGGAGCGCGGCCGGCTTCTTGTCCGACACGTCCCAAAAGAGCTTGGGATTGTAGTGGAACTTGGGGTTGTGATCGACGCCGTAGATCTTCCAGTTGCCCAGCGGCAGCGGGTCGTGGCTCGATCCGGTGGTGACGGTGAACAGCGCGATCAGCTTGTCCTTGTCGTCATAAGCCTTGAGCGTTCCGGCCTTTTTGCTGACCACGATCCGCGCAGCGGACGGCTGCTGGCTGCCGACGCCGAGGCTCGCCATGGTCTGGCGCCAGGCGGCGTCCTCTATCGTCGCCGGGTCGATCGCATCGGCACCGATGTTGGGCACCCGGATCTTGGCGCCGGCCGCGAACGGCGGCGCTCCGGGGTTGAGCGCGTGCAGCACGTCCGGTGTGGTGTGGAACCGCTCGCCCAGCTTTTCGTCGAGCGATGCATATCCGAGGCCTGGCAGCTTGGCCTGCTCGCTCGGGTCGTTGGGCAGCGGGGCGAACGGCCCTGCGGCAAAATCGGCCGGAATGGTGACCTCGCGCGTCGCGGGGATCGCCCCCGCGCGAGCCAGCGCCGCCTTGGTCGCCTCGTCCAGTTCGCCCGTCACGGGCAGGCCCTGGGCCTCCTGGAAGCCGCGCAGCGCGTTGTGGGTGGACAGGCCAAGCGTTCCATCGATCACGCCCGGTGCGAAGCCCAGGCGCTCGAGCACGACCTGCGCCTGCATCTCGGGGCGCGGCGTGTCGTCCTGCCAGCCGGCGGGCTGGCCCGGGGCGGCATCGTGCGAGACCATCGAATCCGCGCCCGCGGCCGGCTGCGCCGATGCCGGTGCATCGGGCTTGTCGGCGGGACGGTCGCAGGCGGTAGTGGCAAGAGCGAGAAGCGCCGCCGGGAACAGAGGCAGCAGGCGGCGGATCGGTCGGGTCATCGTGGCTCCAGGTCTTGCGCGTATTGCGCCTCAACCCGTCGCCTGCGCGCGCGTTCCCACACGCGTTCCTGGCGCTCGCCCTGCGCTCAGGACAGCCCCTCGGTGGCGCGGGGCGGCGCTTGCCGCACGGCCTCGACCAAGGCTGCCAACGCAGCGGCTTCATCGAGGCCACCGGCATTGGCCCAGACGTCTCCGCTCACCGCCAGAAAATCCGCGCCTGCGCTGACCAGCGGTGCGCAATTGGCGGCGGTGATGCCGCCGATCGCCACGCAAGGCAGCTCGAACAGCGTCGACCACCAGGTCAGCAAATCCGGTTCGGCATGATGCTTGGTCACCTTGGTGCCGCTGGGGAAGAAGGCGCCGAAGGCGACATAGTCCGCGCCCGCTTCGCCGGCCTCCATGCCGAGATGGCGGCTGTCGTGGCAGGTCACGCCGACCTGGGTATCGCGCCCGAGGCGCTGCCGCGCTTCCTCGACCGTGCCGTCGTCCTGGCCAAGGTGCACGCCATCGGCGCCCAGTCGCTTGGCCAGGCTGATCGAATCGTTGACGATGAACGCGACCTCGCGATCGGCACAGATGCGCTGCAGCGGCTCTGCAAGGCGCGCGGCGGCATGCTCGTCCAGGTCCTTCACGCGGAACTGGAATGCGGCCACCGGCCCCGCATCGAGTGCGCGAGCAAGGCGATCGGCAAAGGTGCCGCTGACGTCGAGCGGCGAGATCAGATACAGCTGGCTGGCAAGGTCGGTCATGCCCGCGGCCCTAGCCGGTTCGCATTTGCGCGTCCATGGGCGCCGCATCGTTGCTCTTGCAGGTCATCGGCGGGCCAGCTGGATGCCCTGGGCGACCGGTTGATCCGGCGGTATTTTGCAATGCGTTGCGCAAGACCGCGGATGGTCGGAACCCCAAGCCAGCCTTGCGCATTTCCCCGGTATGAGGACCACCACCCGTATGCCCCGGCCACTCTGGCCGCTGCTGTCGCTGCTCGCCATCGGCGCCTGCGCGACATTGCCGAAAGAGCCGCGCCCCGATGCCATGGCCCGACTTGGCGAGACCACCCGTGTGGGCGCCTTCAAGGTTCAGCCGCTCAGCGTGGAAGAAGACAGCCGCTGCCCGGAAAACGCGCGCTGCATTCAGGCCGGTCGCCTGATCGTGCGCACCGCGATAACCGATCACGGCCGGAGGATCGTGCGCGACCTCGAACTGGGCAAGCCCGACGTCTCGGGCCTCGTGCTCGACGGGGCGGAGCCCGGCAGGCTGGCCGGCAAGACGATCCTGCCGGCAGCCTGGCGGTTTCACTGGAGCGAAGTCAGGCCGTAACCAGCTTCTGGGTCGATCCGGCGAAGATCTCGTCGATCGCGCCGCCGAGCGCGGCATCGAATTCCGCGTCGGTCATCTGGTGGCGCAGGTCTTCGAGCAGCGCACGGCTGAAGCTGGCGATGATGCCCTTGTTCTTCGCGAGTTCCTGGCAAGCCTCGGGGCGCGCGTAGCCGCCCGACAGCGCGACGACGCGAAGCACCTTGGGGTGATCGACAAGCGCGTCGAACGTGCCCGGCACCTTGGGCAGCGACAGCTTGAGCATGACCTGCGTGCCCTCGGGCAGCGCGTCGAGTGCCTTCAGGATCTCGTCGGCGAGGATGCGATCGCACTCTTCGCGCGTCTCGCTCTTGATGTTCACTTCGGGCTCGATGATCGGCATGAGGCCACCGGCAAGGATCTGCTGGCCGATCTCGAACTGCTGCTTGACCACGGCCGCGATGCCCTCGGCATTGGCCGAATTGATCACCGAGCGTTCCTTGGTGCCGAACACGCCCAGCGCCTTCGACCGCGCTACCAGCGCGTCGAGTTCGGGCATCGGCTTCATCAGCTGGACGCCGTTGGCTTCGTTCTCGAGACCCTTGTCGACCTTGATGAAGGGGACGACGCCCTTTTCGATCAGCGCGGTCGGAACCGGCTTGCCGTCGACCGAGCCGTCCATGGTCCGCTCGAACAGGATCGCGCCGATGACCTTGTCACCGTTGAACACCGACGAGCGGATGATGCGGCTACGCATCTCGTGAATCAGCCCGAACATCTCCTCTTCGGAGGAATAGGCGCTTTCCTCGACGCCGTAGCCCTTGAGCGCCTTGGGGGTCGACCCGCCGCTCTGGTCCAGTGCGGCGATGAAGCCATGTCCGGCGGCCATCTTCTCGGTCATTTCAGCATGGTTCATCGTCGATCCCCAGGGTTTGGCGCAGGCGGTGGGCACACCCGCGAATCTAATGGTGCATACCTATGCGCGAGAAGGCCTTAAACAGGCGCGCGCTGCACTGCAACACGCGCCTGCAAAAATTCGGTCAGGCTTACAGCGCGGCGACGCCCGGAAGCTCCTTGCCTTCCATCCATTCGAGGAACGCACCGCCCGCGGTCGAGACGTAGGAGAAGTCGCCCGCCACGCCGGCATGGTTGAGCGCTGCAACGGTATCGCCGCCGCCCGCCACCGAAACCAGCGAACCTTCCTTGGTCAGCGCCGCCGCCGTACGCGCCAAGGCGACTGTCGCGGCATCGAACGGCTGCATCTCGAACGCGCCGAGCGGACCGTTCCACACCAGGGTCTTGCAGGTCTTGAGCACGTCACCCAGCGATTCGACCGCAGTCGGGCCGACGTCGAGGATCATCTCGTCCGCGCCGACTTCGTGGACGTTCGCGGTGCGAAGGCTCGGGGGATTGGCAGCGAACTCCTTCGACAGCACGACGTCGTAAGGCAGGTGCACGGTGCAGCCCGCCTTGTCCGCATTGTCGAGGATTTCCTCGGCCGTGGAGGTCAGGTCATGCTCGCACAGCGACTTGCCGACATCGACCCCGCGTGCGGCGAGGAACGTGTTGGCCATGCCGCCACCGATGATCAGGTGATCGACCTTGCCGACCAGATGCTTGAGCACGTCGAGCTTGGTCGAGACCTTGGCGCCGCCGACGACCGCTGCCACCGGCTTGACCGGCCGGCCCAGCGCCTTCTCCAGCGCCTCGAGCTCGGCCTGCATCGCGCGGCCGGCATAGGCGGGCAGAACGCCCGCAAGGCCCGCGGTCGAGGCATGGGCGCGGTGCGCGGCGGAGAACGCGTCGTTCACATAGACATCGCCGAGCTTGGACATCGCGGCGACCAGCGCGGGATCGTTCTTTTCCTCGCCGGCGTGGAAGCGCGTGTTCTCGAGCACGGCAATGCTGCCCGGCGCCATCGCGGCGACGGCTGCTTCGGCCTCGGCCCCGGCGCAGTCGGCGATGAACGCCACCGGACGGCCGAGCACGTGGCTCAGCGCAGGCACGATCTGCTCGAGCGAGTTGGCGGCGCTGCGCTCGCCCTTGGGGCGGCCGAAGTGGGCGAGGACCAGCACCTTGGCGCCCTTGTCGGCCAGTTCGGTAAGCGTGGCGACGGTGGCGCGCAGGCGCGTATCATCGCTGACGCTGCCATCGGCCATCGGCACGTTGAGGTCTTCGCGCACGAGCACGGCCTTGCCGGTCACGTCGCCCAGGTCGTCCAAAGTCTTGAAAGTCATCGTAAGGCCCCGTTCCATAAGGAAAAGGCCCGGCGCCCGCCCCCAACCGAAGTCGGGCGCGCGGGCACCGGGCCTTAGCATTCAGGCTATCAGATCAGCGCGCCCATCGCACCGGCGGTGTCGACCATGCGGTTCGAGAAGCCCCACTCGTTGTCGTACCACGACAGGACGCGCACGAGCTTGCCGTCGATCACCGAGGTCTCGAGGCTGTCGATCGTCGACGAGTGCGAGTCGTGGTTGTAGTCGATCGAGACCAGCGGCTCGTCGCTGTAGGCGAGCACGCCCTTGAGCGGGCCTTCGGCCGCGGCCTTGAGCAGCGCGTTGACTTCGTCCTTGGTCGTGTCACGCTTGGGCTGGAAGGTCAGGTCGACCACCGAGACGTTGGGCGTCGGCACGCGGATGGCCGAGCCGTCGAGCTTGCCCTTCAGTTCCGGCAGCACCTCGCCCACGGCGCGCGCGGCACCGGTGGTCGTCGGGATCATGCTCATCGCCGCGGCGCGCGAACGGCGCGGGTCCGAGTGGATCTGGTCGAGAATCTTCTGGTCGTTGGTGTAGCTGTGCACCGTGGTCATCAGGCCACGCTCGATGCCGATGGCATCGTTCAGCACCTTGGCGAAGGGCGCCAGGCAGTTGGTGGTGCACGAGGCGTTCGACACGATCTTGTGATCGGCGGTCAGCTTGTCGTGGTTGACGCCGAACACGACGGTCAGGTCCACGCCCTTGGCCGGGGCCGAGATCAGCACGCGCTTGGCGCCCGCGTCGATGTGCTTCTGGCCGCCTTCACGATCGGTGAAGAAGCCGGTGCACTCGAGCGCGATGTCCACGCCCAGTTCGCCGTGCGGCAGGTTGGCCGGGTCACGCTCGGCCGTCACCTTGATGCGCTGGCCGTTGATCACGAGATCGTCGCCATCCACTTCGACGGTGCCAGGGAACGCGCCGTGGACGCTGTCACGCTTGAACAGCAGGGCATTCGCCTTGGCGCTGGCGAGGTCGTTGATCGCGACCAGTTCGAGGCCGCAGTCGGGCCGCTCGAGAATGGCACGCGCCACGTTGCGGCCGATGCGCCCGAAACCGTTGATTGCAACCTTGGTCGCCATGGTCCTTACTCCCTGCGATGATGGATCGAATGTCGGATGAAACGCGGCTGGTCAGCCCAGCCGCGCGAGGATCTGCGGCACGATCTTTTCTGCCGTCAGTCCGAAGTGGTCGTAAAGCTCGGGCGCAGGGGCCGAGGCACCGAACGTGTCGATGCCGAAGGTCAGCCCGTCGCCCACGTGCTTCTGCCAGCCGAAGGTCGTGCCGGCCTCGATCGAAACCTTGAGCACGCCTGCGGGAATGACGTCCGCCTTGTAGGCCGCGTCCTGCGCCTCGAACAGTTCCCAGCTGGGCATCGAAACGACGTCGGCACCCACGCCCTGCGCCTCGAGCGCCTTGGCGACGTCCACCGCCAGCGACACTTCCGAGCCGGTGGCAAGCAGCACGACCTTGCGGGCCGCGCCGGCCGAAACGAGGCGATAGGCGCCCTTCGCGCTCAGCATCGCGCCATCGTGGCGCAGCTGCGGCAGGTTCTGGCGGGTCAGCGCCAGCACCGAAGGCTTGTCGGGCGAAGCGAGCGCGATGTTCCAGCACTCGGCGGTCTCGATCACGTCGGCCGGACGGAAGACCTGCAGATTGGGGATCATGCGCAGGCTCATCACCGTCTCGATCGGCTGGTGCGTCGGGCCGTCCTCGCCCAGGCCGATCGAATCGTGCGTCAGCACGTAGATCACGCGGGCGTGCTGCAGCGCCGACATGCGGATCGCGTTGCGGCAGTAGTCGGCAAAGACCAGGAAAGTGCCGCCGTACGGGATGATCCCGCCGTGCAGCGCCATGCCGTTCATCGCCGCAGCCATGCCGAATTCGCGAATGCCGTAATAGACATAGCGCCCGGCATAATCGTTAGGGCCGAACGGCGTGGTGGCCTTGGTCTTGGTGTTGTTAGAGCCGGTCAGGTCGGCCGAACCGCCGACCATTTCGGGGATCTCGGCGGTCAGCACCTCGAGCGCGAGTTCCGACGACTTGCGCGTCGCGATGTTCTGGTCCTTGGCCAGCCATTCGCCGAACACGCGCCCGGCTTCCTCGCCCGAGGGCAGCTCGCCGGCCATGCGGCGCATCAGCTCGGGCCCTTGCGGATTGGCGGCCAGGCGCACTTCCCACTCGGTGCGCAGGTCACGGCCGGCATCGCCGGTGGCGCGCCAGTTGGCCATGATGTCCTCGGGGATCACGAACGGCTCGGCGGTCCAGCCAAGGAATTCGCGGGCTGCGGCGATCTCGTCCTTGCCCAGCGGCGAGCCGTGGACGCTGTGGCTGCCCTTCTTGTTCGGCGCGCCCTGCCCGATCACCGTGCGGCACGAGATCAGCGAGGGACGGTCGTCTTCCATCGCCGCGGCAATCGCGCGCTCGATATCGGCGAAGTCGTGGCCGTCGCAGTCTTCGGTGTGCCAGCCGCTGGCGGCATAGCGCCCGAGGATGTCTTCGCTGGTGGACAGCGCAGTATCGCCGTCGATGGTGATCTTGTTGTTGTCCCACAGCACGATCATGCGACCGAGCTTGAGCGTGCCGGCCAGGCCGACCGCCTCGTGGTTGATGCCTTCCATCAGGCAGCCGTCGCCAGCGATCACCCAAGTGCGGTGATCGACGAGGTCGTCACCGAACTGCGCATTGAGGTGACGCTCGGCCATGGCCATGCCGACCGCCATCGCGAAGCCCTGGCCCAGCGGGCCGGTGGTGCATTCGACGCCCGGCAGCAGGAAGTTTTCGGGGTGACCGGCGCAGGGGCTGGTCAGCTGGCGGAAATTGCGGATGTCGTCCATCGTCGGCTGCGCATAACCCGAGAGGTGCAGCAGCGCGTAGGCGAGCATCGAGCCGTGACCGGCCGAAAGGACGAAGCGATCGCGATCGGCCCACTTGGGCGCCGAGGGATCGAACTTGAGAAAGCGCGACCAGAGCACCGTGGCGACGTCGGCCATGCCCATCGGCATGCCGGGGTGGCCGGAATTCGCTGCCTGGACCGCGTCCATGGCGAGCGCACGGATCGCGTTGGCCATGGGTGCCAGCGCGGTCGGATCGCTTTTCATATTAGGGTGTATGTCCTTCGTCTCGCGGCCGCAGCCATGGCTGCGTTCGATTCGGGTGGGCCGCCGCTTCTTTGGTTCCCCGGCCTGCCACCGTCAAGCGCAAGCGCCGCGAATTCGCCCGTGCGCCAGGGTAGCATTCGATTGCCTGAGCCCGGCGCCCGACGGTCTGCCCTAGGGCCCAGTGCGCGACGGCATGATGCACGGCAGAACTTGCAGGCCGGCGACTTTGTGTTACCGCTTTTCCCATGGCGACATCGGATGGCATTGCAGACCTGTTTTCGGCCGTGGAGCGGATCGAACTGGCGCTGGAGCGACTGGAATCGGTCGTGGCCCGGCGCGAGGCGGATGCGCGCGAGGAACAGGGCGCGAAGGCCGAACTCCATGAATTGAAGTCCCGTCACCGCAAGCTGCGCGAGCGCGTGACCGAAGAACTGCAGCAGCTCGACCTCCTGCTGTCGAGCCTGCCGCAATAACCGCCGCCCGTACCTCCGACCGCAACCTCCGACCGGGGACACAAGCCCAGTGACCATGCCCATGACCAATGTGACACTGGCGATCGGCGGCCGCGCGCTGACCATTTCGGTGGCTGCCGGCGAGGAAGCGCATATCGAGATGCTGGGCCGCATGATCGACGACCGGCTGCGCCGCATGGGCAATCACACCACCAACAGCGAGGCGCGCATGCTCTTGTTTGCAGCGCTCATGCTGGCCGACGAGCTGCATGATTCGCACAGCCGGCCACCGGTGGCAGCCGCCCCGGTCCCGCCCGAGCTGGTCGCGCGCATGGCCTCGCTTGCCGAGCGCGTGGAAAACCTCGCGCTCAAACTCGGCGAACCCCTTGAGCCGGACGCGGCGACCTCCTAGATTGGAGAGGACGGGTTCTGCCCGGCACGCGCCGCTTGAAACATCCCTGAGGCTATAAGCAAATCCACGGGGGCTGTCCCTACCCGGGCCCTGGCCCAGGCACATGGTCCCCACCTGACGTTGAGGCGTCGGAGGATTTTTCCGGAGAACGACCCATGGTGGGCCCGTCACCCCCATCCCCGGATACGATCGAAACCGTTGCCGCCAAGCAGGCGCTGCGCAAGCAATTGCGCGCTGCACGCCGCGCGCATGTCGAGGCGCTCGACCCGCGCACGCGAGCGTTGCTCATGCGCCGCCCGCCGGCGCCGCTGCTGGGCCTGATCCCGCAGGATGCAACGATCGGCGTCTACCACGCCGGGCCGTTCGAGGCACCGGCAGCGAGCTATGCCGCGTTCTTTCACGAAGCTGGGCATACAGTGGCTCTGCCCTGGTTCGCCGACCGCGGTGCGCCCATGCAGTTCCGGCGCTGGCTGGTCCCGCCGCTCGATGACGAGCTGGTTGCGGACCCGTGGGGCGTCCGCCAGCCTAACGCCTCCGCCGAAACGGTCACGCCCGACGTGGTGTTCGTGCCGCTGGTCGGCTTTACGGCCGATGGCGCCCGGCTCGGCCAAGGCGGCGGGCATTACGACCGCTGGCTGGCCGGTCGTCCCGACGCAGTCGCCATCGGCCTGGCCTGGGACGCGCAGCTGGTCGAATCGCTCCCCCGCGAGCCGCATGACCATCGCTTGCGCGCGGTGGTGACCCCGACCCGGCTCTACGGCCCGTTCTGATGAGCCAGCGCCCGCATTTCGGTCCGCCCGGTCCGCCAACCTGGCGCAAGCCGTTCGGCATTCTCACGCTGATCGCGGCGCTGGTGCTCTATGGCGGGATCGTCATGGGGCTTGGCGACCAGATTGCCCGCCTGCCCGTCCTAGCGCAGGTACCGCTTTACCTGGTGCTGGGCACGATCTGGCTGCTGCCGCTGCGCCGGTTCCTGATCTGGATGGAAACCGGACGCTGGGGCTGAGCAGCGAGCGCCTGTGCCGCGACCGGTGACACAGGCCAATTGCGCAACAAAAAAGGCAGCCCGAAGGCTGCCTTCTTTAAACCATCCAAGTGGCGCGAGTGACGGGGCTCGAACCCGCGACCTCCGGCGTGACAGGCCGGCACTCTAACCAACTGAGCTACACCCGCGTACCCTTGGGGTTTGCGCCTCTAAGGCGGTGTCATCCGCGTGTCAACGGCGTTCCTTGCGGAAAACGGCCAACCAGCAAACTACCCAAGGGAAGTGGCGCGAGTGACGGGGCTCGAACCCGCGACCTCCGGCGTGACAGGCCGGCACTCTAACCAACTGAGCTACACCCGCACTTCCCTTGGGGTGCCGCGCCTCTATGCCGGGCCGGCGCCCCTGTCAACAAAGTGCCTTGAACAATTTTCGCACTGGGCTGTGGATTACTTTTTAAAGCCGCAGGCTCGCCCTGCCCCTGGGATTAGACGGCGACAGGCGCGGAAATGTGCCCCTGCGGCGCATAGTCCTCGACGACGACGTCCTCGATCCGGTAATCGAAAATGCTCTCGGGCCGGCGCGCCAGCCGCAACCGTGGCGAGCCCGACGGGGTGCGGCCCAGTTGCTCGCTCACCAGTGCCGCGTGATTGCCATAGAGATGCGTGTCGCCCCCCATCCACACCAGCTCGCCCGGCTCCAGGTCGCATTGCTGGGCAAGCATGTGGATGAACAGGGCCGCACCCCACAGGTTGAACGGCAGGCCGAGCACGACATCGCAGCTGCGCTGGTACAGCAACCCGGACAGGCGGTTGCCCGAGACGTGGAACTGGTAGGTCTTGTGGCAGGGCGGCAACGCCATGGCGTCGAGTTCGGCCACGTTCCAGCCTTCGACGATGTGCCGCCGGCTGCCGGGATTGGTTCGCAGGCTATGCACGAGGTCCGCTACCTGGTTGACGCCGTGTGGCCGGCGCCGGAACAAATCGCCCTGCCCCACAGGCTCGTAGACCGGCCAGTCGACCCATTGCTTGCCGTAGACCGGGCCGAGATCGCCCCATCGCGCGGCGAAGTCGGCGTCAGCCACGATGCGCGCCGAGAAGTCCGCGCGGCTGATCGCCTCGCCGGTTTCGCGCACGAAGCGCGCGTGGGGCCAATCGGTCCAGATCTCTACGCCCTGCGTGCAAAGCGGACGGATGTTGGTCTCGCCGGTGAGGAACCACAGGAATTCGCGTGTCGCCGTCTTCCAGTACACGCGCTTCGTCGTCAGCAGCGGCACCTGCCCGTCGGACAGATCGAAGCGCAACTGCGTCCCGAAGATGGACTTCGTGCCGACGCCGGTGCGGTCCATGCGGGTATCGCCGCTCTCGTGGATCGCGCGCATGAGGTCGAGGTATTGCCACTCGTAGTGGGCGCAGCGGGAATCGGGACTGGTCATGCCGACTGCCTTACGCCGCGCGCCGGGGGCGGAAAACGGAGCGCGGGCGGTTCTGTTGATAACTTTTTCAAACAGGACTTGCGCGCCTCAAGACCCCCGCATATAGGGCGGCCCTGCCCAGCGGGGACGGCCAGTCCGCTCCCGCTCCGGTCGGGGAGTAGCTCAGCCTGGTAGAGCACTGTCTTCGGGAGGCAGGGGCCGGAGGTTCGAATCCTCTCTCCCCGACCACTTATTCCTGCCCCGTTGCAGGGATATGAAAAAGCCGGCCTTCGGGTCGGCTTTTTTCTTGTCCGCCGATTGGGCAACATGCCCTTTCGGGAACCTTGGGCTCGCGCTGCCGGTTTCGGTCACAAACCAGAAACACCGGAACCTTCGCAATCATGGACAAGCTATTCACGGCATTCGCCAACCGCATATCCGGGTGGGCCGGGCAGCCGGCTACATTCGTGCTTGCCACAGCGATCATCATCGGCTGGGCCGTGTCCGGGCCGTTGTTCGGCTGGTCCGACACCTGGCAGTTGGTGATCAACACCGGCACGACCATCATCACGTTCCTCATGGTCTTCGTGATCCAGAATGCGCAGAATCGCGACGCGGCGGCGATGCAGGCCAAGCTCGACGAATTGATCCGCGCGCTCCAGGGCGCACGCGGCGATTTCATCGGGATCGAACACCTGCCCGACAGCCGCATTTCCGACATCCGCGCCGCACTCGAGCAGGAAGCCGGGTGCGATACGGATCTCGCCGCGGTGGAGGAAAGCGTCGAAACCCTGCTCAAGCGCCGCTGAGGCCTTTTACTGCCCCGGTCCCTGCGCTAGGCTGGCCGCAGGCCGGGGGGCCGAAGGAAGACCATGTCTGTAACCAAGCGTTTGATGCTGCTCGCATCGGTGGGCCTCGTTGCCCAGATGCCCGCGACGACCGTAACGGCGAAACCCGTCGCCAAGCCTGCGGCAAAATCTGCAACCAATACCGCATCCTCTAACGGGCCGATCGGCGGCTGGGGCGTCGACCTCACGGGCCGCGACCTCTCGGTCAAGCCCGGCAACGACTTCGACACCTACGCCAATGGCGCGTGGAAGGCGCGCACCACGATCCCTGCGGACCGCCCGAACATCGGTACGCTGGCGCTGCTCGACGAGCAGGTTCAGGCGCAGATGAAGGACCTTGTCGCCGCGCAGCCGCTGACCACGCAGGTCGGCGCGCTCTACGGCAGCTTCATGGACGAGCCGGCGATCGAGCAGCGCGGCATCGCGCCGCTCAAGGCCGACATCGCCAAGGTCCAGACCATCGCCGACAAGTCGGCCTTTGCGCACTACATGGGCACGACCGACGGCGGGTTCGGCAAGAGCTTCGTCAGCTTCTACGTCGGCCCGGATACAGCCAACGCGAACCTGAACGTCCTGACGCTGGGCCAGAGCGGCCTCGGCCTTCCCGAGCGCGACTATTACCTGAAGCCCGAGTTTGCCAAGCAGCGTGAGGCCTATGTCGCCTACATCACGCGCACCTTCACCACGCTGGGCATGGCGCAGCCGGCGCAAGCCGCGCAGCAGGTCATGGCGCTGGAAACCGCCATCGCCAAGGTCAGCTGGGACATCGCCCGCCGCCGCGACCGCGTCGCGACGAACAACCCGATGTCGAGCGCCGAGCTGGCCAGCTTCGCACCGGGCATGGATTGGTCCGCCTACTTCGAGGGCGCCGGCGTTCCCCCGCAGCAGCGCCTGATCGTGCGCGAGAACAGCGCCATCCGCGACCTCGCGGCGCTCTATGCGCAGACCCCGCTCGACGTGCTCAAGGCGTGGGAAGCATTCCACGTGGCCGACGACGCCGCGCCGTTCCTGACCGCCGCGATGGTCGACAGCCGCTTTGCCTTCACCCGCACGCTGACCGGCGTCGATGTGATCAAGCCGCGCTGGAAGCGTGGCCTCGACCTCGTCAACAGCCAGCTCGGCGAGGCGGCGGGCCAGGCCTATGTCGCCAAGTACTTCCCGCCCTCGTCCAAGGCGCAGATGGAAACGCTGGTCGCCAACCTGCGTGCGGCGTTCGTCACGCGGATCAACGCCAACACCTGGATGTCGCCCGCCACCAAGCAGGCGGCGCTGGCCAAGCTGGCCAAGATCGACGTCATGGTCGGCTATCCCGACAAGTGGCGCGATTTCAGCGGCGTGACGATCAAGCCCGATGATCTCTACGGCAACGTCGTGCGCGCCGCGCGCTTCAACGCCGCATACGAGATGGAAGACCTCGGCAAGCCGGTCGACCGCAAGAAGTGGAGCATGACCCCGCCGACGGTGAACGCCTACAACGGCGGTGCCAAGCTGCAGATCGTGTTCCCGGCGGGCATCCTGCAGCCGCCGCTGTTCGATCCGCGGGCGGATGCTGCGGTGAACTATGGCGCGACGGGTGCGATCATCGGCCACGAGATCAGCCACAGCTTCGACGACCAGGGCCGCAAGATCGACGCGACCGGTGCGATCACCGACTGGTGGACCGCCGACGATGCCAAGCGCTTCGATGCCGAGGCCAAGGTGTTCGGCGACCAGTATGCCCGCTTCGAAGCAGCGCCTGGTGCTTTCGTCAATCCGCAGCTGACGATGGGCGAGAACATCGCCGACCTCGCCGGCCTGCAGGTGGCGCTAGAGGCCTATCACAAGTCGCTGGGTGGCAAGCCCGCGCCCGTGATCGACGGGCTGACCGGCGACCAGCGCTTCTTCCTCTCCTTCGCGCAGGCGTGGCGCGGCAAGGCGCGCGAGGATGCGCTGCGCAACCAGGTGACCACCGATCCGCATAGCCCGGCGCGCTTCCGCGTGCTCGGCCCGCTGCCCAACATCGAGGGCTGGTACAAGGCGTTCGGCGTCAAGCCGGGCGATACGATGTACATCGCACCCGAGCAGCGCGCCAAGCTGTGGTGACATGAAAAAGGCCCTCGCAAGAGCGATCTTGCGGGGGCCTTTTCTCAGTGAGGCCGCCTTGGCGACGGCCTTATTCGGTCAGGTCGCTCCATGCGTCCTTGATGCGCTCGAAAAAGCCCTTGGACTGGGGGCATTCGTCCCCGGTCTCGGTGCCCTGGAACTCGCGCAGCAATTCGCGCTGGCGGGCAGAGAGCTTGGTCGGCGTTTCGACCTGGATCTCAACGACGAGGTCGCCGGTGCCGCGGCCCTGCAACACGGGCATGCCCGCACCGCGCTTGCGCAACTGCTTGCCCGACTGGATGCCGGCCGGGATCTCGACCGTATGGCGCGTGCCGTCGAGCCCGGGGATCTCGATCTCGCCGCCGAGTGCCGCCGTGGTAAAGCTGATCGGCGCACGGGTCAGCAGGGTCGTGCCATCACGCTCGAACACGCGATGCCGCGCGATGTGCAGGAAGATATAGAGGTCGCCAGCAGGCGCGCCGTTCGGCCCCGCCTCACCCTTGCCCGAGAGGCGGATGCGCGTGCCCGTGTCGACGCCGGCGGGAATGTCCACCGACAGGGTCTGCGGCATGTCCACCCGGCCTTCGCCGCGGCAGTTGCGGCACGGCTTCTCGATCACCTCGCCGCGCCCGTGGCAGTTGGGGCATGCGCGCTCGACCATGAAGAAGCCCTGCTGCGCACGGACCTTGCCATGGCCGCCGCACAGGTTGCAGCGCCGGACCGACGTGCCGGGCGTCGCGCCCGAGCCGCCGCACGGCTCGCAGGTCTGCGAGACCTCGACCTGGATCTCGGCCTTCTTGCCGTGGAACGCTTCCTCGAGCGTTACTTCCATGTCGTAGCGCAGGTCCGCGCCGCGACGGCTCTGCTGGCGACCGCCGCCGCCACCGAAGGCGCCGCCGAAGATCGTCTCGAAGATGTCGCCGATGTCGCCGAAATCACCTTGGCCGCCGCCACCGAACCCGCCGGGCCCGCCCTGCTGGAACGCGGCATGGCCATAGCGATCGTAAGCGGCGCGCTTCTGCGGATCGGACAGGCAGGCATAGGCTTCGTTGATCTGCTTGAAGCGCGCCTCTGCCTCGTCGTTACCCGGGTTCTTGTCCGGGTGGAATTTCATCGCCAGCTTGCGGAACGCGGTCTTGATGATCTTGTCATCCGCCGTGCGCTCGACTTCCAGCAATTCGTAGTAATCGGCTTCAACCGCCATAAGAAAACCCTCTCCCCGCGCGGGGAGAGGGCCTTGGTGAAAGCCGGATTAAGGCGTTCCTGGTCCCTCTCCCCTTCCCCCGCCGCAATGTGCGGCGAGAGAGGGGGTCATGTTGCAGATCAAGCCTTGGTATCGTCCACTTCCGAGAATTCGGCATCGACGACGCCATCATCCTTGGGAGCTTCGGCGCCCGGCGACGCCGCCGAGGCCTGTTCCTTTTCGTAGATGGCCTGCCCGAGCTTCATCGCCTTCTCGGTCAGGGCCTGGGTCTTGGCGTTCATGTCCTCGACATTGCCGCCTTCGATCGCGGTCTTGGCTTCAGCCATGGCCGCCTCGATCTCGCCCTTCAGCGCAGCGTCGATCTTGTCGCCATGCTCCTCGAGCTGGCGCTCGGTGGCATGGACGAGGCTTTCGGCGTTGTTCTTGGCCTCGGCAGCCTCACGACGCTTCTTGTCCTCGCTGGCAAACTTCTCTGCATCCTTGACCATCTGGTCGATGTCGGAGTCCGACAGACCGCCCGAGGCCTGGATGCGGATCTGCTGCTCCTTGCCGGTGCCCTTATCCTTGGCCGACACGTTGACGATGCCGTTGGCGTCGATGTCGAAGGTCACCTCGATCTGCGGAACGCCGCGGCGCGCCGCCGGGATGCCGACGAGATCAAACTGGCCCAGCAGCTTGTTGTCCTGCGCCATTTCGCGTTCGCCCTGGAACACGCGGATGGTCACGGCCTGCTGGTTGTCTTCGGCGGTCGAATAGACCTGGCTCTTCTTGGTCGGGATCGTCGTATTGCGGTCGATCATCTTGGTCATGATGCCGCCCAGCGTCTCGATGCCCAGCGAAAGCGGGGTCACGTCGAGCAGCAGCACGTCCTTGACGTCGCCCTGCAGAACGCCGGCCTGGATGGCAGCGCCCATGGCCACGACTTCGTCAGGGTTCACGCCGGTGTGCGGTTCCTTGCCGAAGAAGTCCTTCACCACGTCGCGCACCTTGGGCATGCGGGTCATGCCGCCGACGAGCACGACGTCGTCGATGTCCTTGGCCGACAGGCCGGCATCGGCCAGCGCCTTGCGGCACGGCTCGAGCGTGCGCTCGATCAGCTTGCCGACGAGGCGCTCGAGGTCCGAACGGCTGATGGTCTCGACGAGGTGCAGCGGGGTGGTGCTGCCGCCTTCCATGCGCGCGGTGATGAAGGGCAGGTTGATCTCGGTCGTCTGGGCCGACGACAGCTCGATCTTGGCCTTTTCAGCCGCTTCCTTGAGGCGCTGCAGGGCGAGCTTGTCGCCACGCAGGTCGAGGCCTTCCTTGCCCTTGAACTTGTCGGCGAGGTATTCGACCAGCGCGGTGTCGAAGTCTTCACCGCCCAGGAACGTGTCGCCGTTGGTCGACTTCACTTCGAACACGCCATCGCCGATCTCGAGAATCGAGATGTCGAAGGTGCCGCCACCGAGGTCGTAGACCGCGATCGTCTTGCCGTCCTGCTTGTCGAGGCCATAGGCCAGCGCCGCGGCGGTCGGCTCGTTGATGATGCGCAGCACTTCGAGGCCCGCGATCTGGCCGGCGTCCTTGGTCGCCTGGCGCTGCGCGTCGTTGAAGTACGCCGGCACGGTGATGACCGCCTGCGTGACCGTCTCGCCGAGGTAGCTCTCAGCGGTTTCCTTCATCTTCTGAAGGGTATAGGCCGAGATCTGCGAGGGGCTGTAGTCCTGGCCGCCGGCCTTGACCCAGGCGTCGCCATTCTTGCCCTTGGTGATCGAGTAGGGCACCAGTTCGGTGTCCTTCTGGGTCAGCGGATCGTCGAAGCGACGGCCGATCAGACGCTTGACCGCGAAAATCGTGTTGTCCGGGTTGGTCACGGCCTGGCGCTTGGCCGGCTGGCCGATCAGGCGTTCACCGTCCTTGGTGAAGGCGACGATCGAGGGCGTCGTGCGCGCGCCTTCGGAATTCTCGATGACCTTGGGCGTGCCACCGTCCATCACCGCGACGCAGCTATTGGTCGTGCCGAGGTCGATACCGATTACTTTAGCCATGTTTCCCCATATCCTTCGCGTGTTGACACCGCTAAACCGGGCGTCCCCCTTGTGGGCAGGCGCCACCTTGGCGGCTCGTTACGGGCGGGATATAGGTGCCCTTGCGCGCGGCACAAGTGCCCGCGACGCTACCGATCGTGGCAATTTTGACGCGATCCCGACAGGAGAAGAATTCGCATGCGCACCCCGCTTCTCGCCGGAATCACGATCGCTGCGCTGGCGCTGGCCGGCTGCAACAAGCAGGCCCCTGCCCCCGCACCGAGTGAGACGCCCAGCCTCGACGCGACGCCGGCCAACGCGCCCGGCACGACGCTGACCGACGCGGTGGTTCAGTTGCCTGCGGTGGCCGGCAATCCGGGGGTTGCCTATTTCACGATCGCGCAGGGCAGCGGTCCTGCGCGCAAGCTGGTGGCGGTTCATGTCGACGGCGCCGGCAAGGCCGAAATGCATCAGAGCATGAGCAAGGACGGCATGATGGCCATGGAGCCGCTGGCCGATGTCGCGCTGGATTCGGGCAAGAGCGTGGTATTCAAGCCCGGCGGCAATCATGTCATGCTGTTCGACCTTGCCCCCAGCCTCAAGGCCGGCGGCGTCACCGAGGTCACCATCACGCTCGACAATGGCGACAAAGCCAGTGCGAAGGCCAAGGTCGTCGCGCCGGGCGAGGCCGTGGGTGCGGCAGACGCCGGCGCGATGGATCATATGGATCATATGTGAAGCGAAAAGGCGGATCGCTCGCTCGTTTGCTGACGGACGGCGAGAAGGCAATGGCGGATACGCTCTACGGCGATGCCATCGACCTAAACCAAGTGGAATTGCGGCGACGCAAGTGGTTTCCGTTCCAGCCCCGCGGCGTCGTCATGGCGCCGTGCGGGCACATCCACTTCCACCCGCGGACCGATGTCTGGTCGGACGATTTTTCGCAAGACACCCTGTCCTTGCAGGGTTTGCTCATTCACGAGCTTTGCCACGTATGGCAATGGCAACAAGGCATTTTCCTGCCGCTGCGCCGGCATCCGTTCTGCCGGTACGATTACGTGCTGGAGCCTGGCAAGCCGTTTGACCGCTATGGCCTCGAGCAGCAGGGCGAGATCGTGCGCCATGCCTTCCTGCTCATGCGCGGTGTAGCCCTGCCCGACAGACCGCCGCTTGCGGCCTATCGGGCAGTGCTGCCGTTTCAGCAGACGCGGTAGCGGCGGCCTTCACTGTCACGGCGCCAGCAGTCCTTCTTGACCTGCGAGCCAGCTGCCGCGCCCACGGCACCGCCGATCGCCGCACCGGTCGCAACGTCACCGCCCGACAGGCCCGACACTGCAGCACCGACGCCGGCACCGGCCAGGCCACCTTCGCCGGCGTAATTGCGCGCACAGCCCGCGAGCGAGAGGGCGGCGATGCAAATGGTTGCGGGGATTAGAATCTTTCGCATGACGGTCTCCTCGATGTCTCCCGTTCGACAAGGAGGGTACGACGGAGCGCGCGGTTCGGTTCCGTCGGTTCGCCGCAAGTCAGCGGGCGCGCGGCAGCCTGAGCGTGGTGAGCAGGCCACCAAGATCCTCGCTCTCGCCGAGCGTCACGGCGCCGCCATACAGTTCCGCCACATCGCGCACGATGGCAAGGCCAAGGCCCGTCCCGGGCTTGCCGGTGTCGAGCCGCGCGCCGCGATCGAAAATCCGTTCGCGCTCGATCTCTGGAATGCCCAGGCCATCATCCTCGACCCAGATTTCGCAGCACTTGGTATCACCGGGCGCGGCGTCGATCGTGATGAACACCGAGCCGCCACCATATTTCGCGGCATTCTCGACCAGGTTGCCGAGGATTTCGTCGAGGTCCTGCCGCTCGATCGCCACTGCCACCTCGCGGTTGCCGTCGAGGTCGAAGCGCACCTTGGGGTACAACAGCGTCACCGCGCGCACGACAGCATCGGCGCTTTCCCAGACCGTGGCGCGCGCAAGGCCGGTCGCGCGCCGCCCCACCGCGCGGGCGCGGGCCAGATGGTGATCGACCTGTCGGCGCATGACCGCTGCCTCGCGGATCACGGTGTCGGCCAGATCGGGCGCTTGTGCCGTGGCGGCGTTCATAACAACGGTCAGCGGCGTCTTAAGTGCGTGGGCCAGATTGCCGGCGTGGGTGCGCGCTTCTTCAGCCTGCTTCTCCGAATGCGCCAGCAAAGCATTGATTTCTTCAACCAAAGGCTGGACTTCGAGCGGCAGCGGCTCGTTAACCCGCGCCGCCCCGCCATCGCGCATCGCCGCAATCGCACGGCGTACGCGGCGCAAGGGACCAAGGCCGTAGAACGTCTGCAGGCCTGCCATGATGAACAGGCCCAGCGCCAATACCACGAACGACCAGACCAGAATGGCGCGGATGCGGCGGATCTGTGCGTCGATCTCGCCCCGGCTTGCCGCAACGGAGAACTGCCACAGCGTGTTGCTGCCCGGCAGGATCACCGAGCGCTCGATCATCCGCAGCTTCTCGTTGGAGCCGAACTGGTTGGAATCGTAGATATGCGGGGCCGTGTCGACGTGGTCGCCCTTGAGCTTGAGCGTGCGGTCCCACAGCGAGCGCGAGGGGAAATCGTCGTGCCCCTGCCCCGAGATCTGCCAGTAAAGCCCGCTGTTGGGCTCGAGGAAACGTTGGTCGCCCAGCGGCCGATTGAAGAAGACCTCACCGTCCGGGCCGATTTCGGCGGACGCGACCATGGCGGTCAGCATGTAGCCGAGCTGATCGTCGAAGTTGCGCGTGACGAGGCCGGTCAGCGTTCGGTCGAGCGCGAGCCCGCCCCCCAGCAGCAGCACCGTCACCCAGGCGAAGGCGATAAGCAGCATACGCCGCGACAGCGACCCGGTATGCTTGCGGCCGCCCGCTTGCGCGGCGGCGACTTCGGCGCGGTGACGACCGAAACCCAGCCGCATGACAAGGCGGGCGAGCCGGCTCACCTGCGTCTTAGCCGCGCGTCACGGCCGGGTCGTCGAGGCTGTAGCCCAGCCCGCGGATGGTGGTGATGACATCGGCGCCCAGCTTCTTGCGGATGCGCGTCACGAACACTTCGATCGTGTTGGAATCGCGATCGAAATCCTGGTCGTAGATATGCTCGATCAGTTCGGTGCGGCTGACGACCTTGCCCTTGTGATGCAACAGGTACGACAGCAGCTTGTATTCCTGCGCGGTCAGCTTGACCGGCTCACCGTTCAGCGTGACGCGGCCCGAACGGGTGTCGAGACGCACATCGCCGGCGATCAGCTCGGACGACGAATTGCCCGAGGCGCGACGGATCAGCGCGCGCAGGCGGGCGATCAGTTCCTCGGTCTGGAACGGCTTGGCCAGATAATCATCGGCCCCGGCATCGAGGCCCGCGACCTTGTCCGACCAGCTGTCGCGCGCGGTCAGCACCAGCACCGGGAACTTGCGGCCTTCCTTGCGCCACATGCCAAGCACGGTCAGCCCGTCGATCTCGGGCAGGCCGAGGTCGAGGATGACGGCGTCATAGTCTTCGGTGGAGCCCAGGAAGTGGCCATCCTCACCATCGGTCGAGAGGTCCACCGCGTAGCCGTTCTGTTCGAGCGTGGACTTGAGCTGCCGCCCCAGGGTCGGTTCGTCCTCGACGATCAGGATACGCATATGTGCAAAGCCCCTTCTGGCGCCGTCATGGCGGCGCGAACCTGTCAATTCCGGCTAGATGGCCCTCACAACCTGAACGGTCAAGAAACGGTTCCCGCGAGCCCTTCGCTCAGCGGGATTCGCCCATGATCTCGCCCGTGCGCGCGTCGACGTCGACGAACATCACCCGGCCATCGCGAATGAACTTGAGCCGGTAGGCGCGCGCCGAGGAATCATATTCAGGGCCGAGATACTGCATCCCGCGCATGGTCGGCAGGACGCGCGCCTCGATCTCGCGCAACGAGCGGACGTGGCCGGCGGCAAGATCCTGGCGCGCGCGATCCTGCTCGCTGCGATTCTGGGCGAGCGCAGGCGGGACGGAGATCGCGATCGCCAGCACACTGGCGGCGGCAAGAAGAAGTCGGCGAAGCATCATGGTGGTTCATGCCTGCACGAATGCTATTGAACAAGTTGTGAATAACCGAGTTCCGGCAGGTTCATGTGGACCTGTTGCCCCGCCGCCGCTAAGCGCCGCGGCATGGCAGCACCGATCCTGAGCTGGGAAGGGCTGGGCCTGTTGCAAGGCACCGGCTGGCTTTTCCGCGATCTCGACATCAACATCGCCCCCCGCGACCGTCTTGCACTGATCGGCCGCAACGGCGCGGGCAAGAGCACTCTGCTGCGCCTGATCGCCGGCACGATCGACGCCGACCAGGGCAAGCGGTCGGTACAGCCCGGAACGCGGGTCATCACGCTCGAACAGGATCCGTTCTTCACCGGGTTCGACACGCTGATGGACTTCGCGATGCACGGGGCAGATGCGCCCGAGCGCCACGAGGTCGAGGCGATCGCCGACCAGCTCGGCATCGACCTGGCGCGTCAGGCCGCCAGTGCCTCGGGCGGAGAGCGTCGACGCGCCGCGCTGGCCCGCGCGCTGGCACAGGATCCCGACGTTCTGCTGCTCGACGAGCCGACCAACCACCTCGATCTTGCCGCGATCGAATGGCTGGAAGACTGGCTGCAGCGCTTTAACGGCGCCTTCGTCGTCATCAGCCACGACCGCCGCTTTCTGGAGCGGCTGACCAAGGCGACGCTGTGGCTCGACCGCGGCAGCCTGCGCCGCAAGGAAGTCGGCTTTGGCGGCTACGACGCGTGGATGGAGCAGGTCCACGCCGAGGAAGCGCGTGCTGCCGACAAGCTCGATGCCAAGCTCAAGCTCGAGGAGCACTGGCTCCAGCGCGGCGTGACCGCGCGCCGCAAGCGCAACATGGGCCGGCTCGACAAGCTCTATCAGATGCGCGCCGAACGCGCGGCGATGACCGGCCCGCAAGGCGCCGCCAAGCTGGCCATCGCCAGCGACGACAGCAAGACCAAGTCGGTGATCGTCGCCGACCACGTCACCAAGCGTTTCGGCGAGCGCACGATCATCCGCGACTTCTCGCTGCGCATCCAGCGCGGCGACCGCATCGGCCTCGTCGGCTCAAACGGCGCGGGCAAGACCACGCTGCTCAATATCCTGACCGGCGAACTCGCGCCCGACGAGGGCACGGTCACGTTGGCGCAGACGCTCAACGGCGTGATGATCGACCAGCAGCGCAGCCTCATGGCGCCCGACAAGCGGGTGCGCGATGTCCTGGCCGAAGGCGGCGACTGGGTCGACGTGCGCGGCGTGCGCAAGCACGTCCAGGGCTATCTCAAGGACTTCCTGTTCGACCCCGGCCTGATCGAGGCGCGGGTCGGCACGCTTTCGGGTGGTGAACGCTCGCGCCTGCTTCTGGCCCGCGAGTTTGCTCGCTTGTCGAACCTCCTCGTGCTCGACGAGCCGACCAACGATCTCGACCTCGAGACGCTCGACCTGCTGCAGGAAGTGATCGCCGACTACGACGGCACCGTGCTGATCGTCAGCCACGACCGCGACTTCCTCGATCGCACCGTCAACATCACCCTGGGCATGGACGGATCGGGCAAGGTCGACATCGTCGTAGGCGGTTATGCCGACTGGGAAAAGCAGCGCAAGGCCCGCCTCGCCGCGCAGCCCAAGGTCGGCGCCAGCAAAGGCCCCGCCCCGGCCACGGCCGCCCCGCCGCCCCCGCCGAAGAAGGCCAAGCTCAGCTACAAGGACCAGCGCGACTACGAACTGCTGCCCAAGCGGATCGAGGAACTCGACGCCGCGATCGCGCGCGACGAGGCCGCACTTGCCGATCCTGCGCTCTACACCCGCGATCCCCAGCGCTTCGCAGCGCTCTCGGCCGCGGTGGGCAAAGCGCGTGCAGACAAGGACGCGGCCGAGGAACGCTGGCTGGAACTCGCCGAGCAAGTCGAGGGCGGCTGACGCTCACGCGCAAATTATTTGCTCGAACTGCCGCCGCCCCCTCCAACCCCGTCACCCTGAACTCGTTTCAGGGTCCAGCGGGCCGACTGTTCAGGCCTCGCATGAGGGCGGATGCCGAGGCCATTTAGCTTCGAGTTTTCGGCTGTTCCGCAACCTTGAAGAGGTTCACGCAGAGGCGCAAAGGCGCAAAGGGTTTTGAACAAGGCCTGCCGGCCAATTTTTGTTTTGGCGCCAATGCGGTCTTGAGACCGACCTGAATTCGCGGACTACGCCTGAACGAGCGCACCGCCGTTCTTTGCGCCTCTGCGCCTTTGCGCGAACACAATTACAGTCGGCGGTTCTGGCGCAAGCCTGCTGCACCAGAACCCCAACATCAAACGCGTTCTTGCGTTAGCCTGATCGCCTCAGCCCTCGACCGCAGCGCCGGCCAGGACAGCCTTCGCCGCCGTAAGCGCATCGGCGGCCTTGCTGCCGTCCGGGCCGCCACCCTGGGCCATGTCGGGGCGGCCACCGCCGCCCTTGCCGCCGAGCGCTTCGACGCCCGCGCGCACGAGATCGACGGCGCTGATCGTGCCGACGAGATCCTCGGTCACCGCCGCCGCGATCGAGGCGCGACCTTCGTTGACCGCGACGATCACCGCCACGCCCGAGCCGAGGCGCTGCTTGGACTGGTCGAGCAGCCCGCGCAAGTCCTTGGGATCGAGCCCTTCGAGCACCTGGCCCGAGAACTTGGTGCCGCCGACGTTCTCGTCGGCCGCCTCGGCCTTGGCACCGCCGCCTCCAAGCGCCAGCGCCTTCTTGGCCTCGGCCAGTTCACGCTCCAGCTTGCGGCGTTCCTCGATCAGCGTGGCGACGCGCGCCTCGACCTCGTCGGGCGTGGTGCGCAGCAGGCTAGCGGTGTGCTTGAGCGCGTCCTCGCGGCCGACCAGCCACTGGCGCGCGCCTTCACCGGTCAGCGCCTCGATGCGGCGTACGCCCGAGGAGACCGCGCTCTCGCCGACAATGCGGAACACGCCGATGTCGCCCAGCGCGCGCACGTGCGTGCCGCCGCAAAGCTCGACCGAATAGTGCCGCTCGGTCTGGCGACCCATCGACAGCACGCGCACTTCGTCCCCGTACTTCTCGCCGAACAGCGCCATCGCGCCGGCGGCGATGGCATCGTCGGGCGTCATCAGTCGGGTCGAGACGGTCTCGTTGGCGCGGATCTCGGCATTCACTTCGGCCTCGATCGCGGTGATGTCGTCCTGCGACAGCGCGGTCGGGTGCGAGAAGTCGAAACGCAGACGTTCAGGCGCGACGAGCGAGCCCTTCTGCGTGACATGCGCACCCAGACGGTTGCGCAATGCCTGGTGCAGCAGGTGCGTGGCCGAATGGTTGGCGCGCACGGCATCGCGGCGCTCGACGTCGACGGTCAAGACCACCGCGTCGCCCACCTTGATCGTCCCCGCCTCGACCACCGCGTGATGCGCGTGCAGCCGTCCCAGCGGCTTGGCGGTGTCCGTCACGGTCAGCTTGAGGCCGTCGGTGGTGGTGATCGTGCCGGCATCGCCCATCTGGCCGCCGCTTTCACCATAGAACGGCGTCTGGTTGGTCAGCACGGTAACAGTGTCGCCGACGCCGGCCTCGCGCACTTCCTGGCCGTCCTTGACCAGCGCGACGACCACGCCCTCGCCGCTCAATGCGGTGTAACCGGTGAATTCGGTCGCGCCCTCGCGCTCGGCGATATCGAACCACACCTCGCTCGAGGCGGCATCGCCCGAGCCCTTCCACGCGGCGCGGGCGGCAGCCTTCTGCTGCGCCATCGCGGCGTCGAAACCTTCGCGATCGACCGCGATGCCGCGGGCACGCAGGGCGTCCTCGGTGAGGTCGTAGGGGAAGCCGAAGGTGTCGTAGAGGCGGAAGGCCGTCTCACCCGAGAGCTTGTCACCCTCGCCCAGCCCGGCCGAGGCTTCGTCGAGCAGGCGCAGGCCGTTCGACAGCGTCTGGCGGAAGCGGGTTTCCTCGCGCTGAAGGACTTCCTCGATCAGCGGCTGGGCACGGCCGAGTTCGGGATAGGCCTGGCCCATCTCGGTCACCAGCGCGCCGACGAGACGGTGCATCAGGGGGTCCTTGGCGCCGAGCAGATGCGCGTGGCGCATGGCGCGGCGCATGATCCGGCGCAGGACGTAGCCGCGACCCTCGTTCGAGGGCAGCACGCCATCGGCCAGGAGGAAGCTCGACGAACGCAGGTGGTCGGCGATGACGCGGTGGCTGGCGGTGTGCTCACCGGTCGCCTTGACGCCGGTCAGGCTTTCCGAAGCCGCGATCAGCGCCTTGAAGGTGTCGGTGTCGTAGTTGTCGTGCACGCCCTGCAGCACCGCCGCGATGCGCTCCAGGCCCATGCCGGTGTCGATCGAGGGCTTCGGCAGGTTGCCGACGATCTCGCCGCCCGCCTGCTCGAACTGCATGAACACGAGGTTCCAGATCTCGATGAAGCGATCGCCGTCCTCGTCCGGGCTGCCCGGAGGGCCACCGGGGATGTGATCGCCATGGTCGTAGAAGATCTCGGAGCACGGGCCGCACGGGCCATCGTCACCCATCGCCCAGAAATTGTCCTTGGTGGCGATGCGGATGATCTTCTCGTCGGGCAGGCCCGCAATCTTGCGCCAAAGTTCCGCCGCTTCGTCGTCGGTATGATAGACCGTGACGAGCAGCTTCTCGACGGGGAGGCCCCAGACCTTGGTCAGCAGGGTCCAGGCGTGCGTGATCGCCTGTTCCTTGAAATAGTCGCCGAACGAGAAGTTGCCGAGCATCTCGAAGAACGTGTGGTGGCGCGCGGTGTAGCCCACGTTGTCGAGATCGTTGTGCTTGCCGCCGGCGCGCACGCACTTCTGCGACGAGGTCGCGCGCGGGATGGCGCGTGTCTCGAAGCCGGTGAAGACGTTCTTGAACGGGACCATGCCCGCGTTCGTGAACATCAGCGTGGGATCGTTGTACGGGACCAGCGGCGCCGAAGGGACGACGTCGTGGCCCTGCGAGCCGAAGTATTCCAGGAAGGACCGGCGGATTTCGTTCGTCGAAGTCATGCCCCGCCGATTAGGCGAGCCGCGAGCGCGGAACAAGCACGATTCATCGCACAGGGTGATCGACTTTGGCGGCGTTCAGGCGCGCCGCGCGGTGACGATCCAGGCGGCGGCGGCAAATCCGATGCGCCCGGCGTGATGGTGGCGCGAAATCAGATCGCGCAGGCGCCGCTCGATCGCCGGACGGTCGACGGGATCGGCCAGGCGCAGCGCCGCGGCAGTGGGGCCGATCCGCCAGAACAGCGCCTCAGCCTGTGCCTCAGCATCCTCGCCCGCCCCGGCAATGTAGGTGAAGTCGTGTGGCGTGATGGTGATATCGGTCCAGCCGTCGAGAGCCTGATGGATGTGTGCCGGTCCGGCTAAGGCGAACGGACCGGGCGGCGGGAAACCGGCGGATGACGAAGCGGCATTTGCCGCCGCGCTTGGTGCGACTGCCGTGGCGAGCGCCGTCGCCCATTCGTTTTCGCGCAACGCGCGAAAGCACGAGAAGAAGAGCTGCGCATGGGGCGCGCTGACCGACGCCAGATGCCGGAATGCGGCGGGCGGGTCGGCGAAAAACATCACGCCATGGCGCGATACGATCAGGTCCGGTGCAAAATCGGGATCGGCCCAGACGGTGGCGTCGGCAACGTCGAAGCGGCAGGAGACGTGGGCCGGCAAGTCAGTCGCGCGGCGATCGCGAGCGCTGCGAATCAGGTCTTCGGAAATGTCGATGCCGCGAACTTCGGCCTCTGGGCGCGACGCGGCGAGGGTAAGCGCCACCTCGCCGGCGCCGCAGCCGAGATCGAGGATGCGACGGCCTGCGAATTGCGAGGCACTGGCGAGAAGCCGGGGCGTGAGTTCGGCGAAGGTCCGATCGGTCCTGCGCCATTCTTCGGCCCAGGCGCGGCCTACGCCGCCTTGCCAGTCACTCGCCTGCGTCATTCACCGTCCCTCTCCTTGCGTCACCCCTAACGTGGCGGGGGTTGGGAGCGGGGGCAAGATGGTGGGGCGGTGCGGTTCCGTATCGGGGGCTGCCCCTCCACCACCGGCTTTGCCGGCGGTTCCCCTCCCCACGGTGTGGGGAGGATCTACGGTATTGGCCACGAAGGGAGAGGGGAGCCGTTAGTGCTCCCCCTCCCTCGGTCGTTTTGCAATCAGGCGTCGTCGTCGGCGTCGGGGCCAGCCATCAGGCCTTCGGCGACCTGCTCGGTCCGCGCGCGGATCGCGGCTTCGAGGCGGTCGCGCAACTCGTGGTTCTCGCGCAGGAAGTTCTTGGCGTTTTCACGCCCCTGCCCAATGCGCACCGAGTCGTAGCTGAACCAGGCACCCGACTTCTCGACGAGGCCGGCCTTCACGCCGAGATCGAGGATCTCGCCGATCTTGGAGATGCCCTCGCCGTACATGATGTCGAACTCGACCTGCTTGAACGGCGGGGCGACCTTGTTCTTGACCACCTTCACGCGCGTGGCGTTGCCGGTGATCTCGTCGCGGTCCTTGATCTGGCCGGTGCGGCGGATGTCGAGGCGGACCGAGGCGTAGAACTTGAGCGCGTTGCCGCCCGTCGTGGTCTCCGGGTTGCCGTACATCACGCCGATCTTCATGCGCACCTGGTTGATGAAGATCACCATGCAGCGCGAGCGGCTGATCGAGCCGGTCAGCTTGCGCAGCGCCTGGCTCATCAGGCGGGCCTGCAGGCCGACGTGGCTGTCACCCATCTCGCCCTCGATTTCGGCGCGGGGGACCAGCGCGGCGACCGAGTCGACCACCAGGATGTCGATCGCGTTCGAGCGGACCAGCGTGTCGACGATCTCCAGCGCCTGCTCGCCCGTGTCGGGCTGCGAGACGATCAGTTCGTCGATGTTGACGCCCAGCTTCTTGGCATAGACCGGGTCGAGCGCGTGTTCGGCGTCGACGAAGGCAGCGGTGCCGCCGGTCTTCTGCGCCTCGGCAATGGCGTGGAGCGCGAGCGTGGTCTTGCCCGAGCTTTCCGGCCCGTAGATCTCGATGATGCGGCCACGCGGCAGGCCGCCGATACCCAGGGCGATGTCCAGCCCGAGCGACCCGGTCGGGATCGCCTCGATCTGCATCGTCTCCTTCGAGCCGAGCTTCATCACCGAACCCTTGCCGAACGCGCGGTCGATCTGGGCCAGCGCAGCGTCGAGCGCCTTCTGACGATCCATGTCCTTGTCTTTGCCTTCCTGAATGAGCTTGAGCTGCGCCGCCATGGCTGCTTCCCCTTGCCTAGAGATGGCCGACACCGACCGTCAACACTGACAACGATGTATCCATTTTGTTCTCAAAGAACAAGGGGGGAACGAAAATTCCGCTGCGGCCGTTTTGCGGCGATAATCCTGTTGGACGGCAATGATTTCGCCGCCGGTTGTGCGAGAACGACAGCCCGGGGAAATTGCTGCCATGATGGTGGGATATAGGAACGCCTGGCCGGCGAACCAAGCCGCGTTCATCCGCGCAGGACATGCTCCACGGCGGCGACGATCTGCGCCACCGAGAACGGCTTGGCGAGAAAGTGCATGTTGGCAATGTCGATCTCCCGGCGAAGCTGTTCTTCGGCATAGCCCGACATGAACAGGACGGGCAGCGCCGGCTTGATGCGCCGGATCTCGCGCGCCATCGCCGGACCGTCCATCGACGGCATGACCACGTCCGACACCACGAGGTCGATATCCCCGCCCGCCGCCATGATCCGGGCCAGCGCGTCGAGGCCATCCTCGCCATCGGCCGCGGTCGTCACTTCGTAGCCCTGCCGGACCAGCGCCCGCTCCGCGACCGCGCGCACGGTATCCTCGTCCTCGACCAGCAGCACGCGCCCGCCACCGGTCCATTCGGTGCGCTGCAATTCGGTGCGGGGCCTGGCGGGTTCGGCCAGATCGCCGGCGGTGGGAACGTGGACCGGCAGGTAGATCGTGAAGCGCGTCCCCTTGCCCACTTCGCTGTCAGCAAAGATGAAGCCGCCCGATTGCTTGACGATGCCATAGACCGTCGAAAGCCCAAGCCCGGTGCCCTTGCCCTTCTCCTTGGTGGTGAAGAACGGCTCGAAGATCTTGCCGATCTGCGAGGGCTTGATGCCGTGGCCGGTGTCCTCGACGATCAGCGCGGTATAGTCGGCGATGGGCAGGATATCGCTCTTCATGGCGCGAACGTCGTCGGCGGTTACCCGGCGCGTGACGATGCGCAGGATGCCCGAGGCCTTGGCGTCCGCCCCATTGGCGTTCATCGCATCGCGCGCATTGACGGCGAGGTTGAGCAGCACCTGTTCGAGCTGGACCGGGTCGGCGCGCACCAGCCCGAGGTCGCGATCGTGCGTCACGCTGAGCTGGATCTTCTCGCCCAGGAGCCGCTTCAGCAATGTCGACACTTCGGCGACGACGTCGGGCAGCTGGAGCACTTCGGGCCGCAACGTCTGCTGGCGCGAGAACGCCAGCAATTGCCGGGTCAGCGATGCGGCGCGGTTCGAGTTGGCCTTGATCTGCTGGATGTCGTCATAGTCGCTGTCGCCAGGCGTGTGGCGCATCAGGATCAGGTCGCAGTAGCCGATGATCGCGGTCAGCACATTGTTGAAATCGTGCGCGACGCCACCGGCGAGCTGGCCCACGGCCTGCATCTTGGTGGCTTGCGCGATCTCGCGCTTGAGACGCGCCTCCTCGGTCGAATCCTTGAGGCTGAGCAGGACCGCGCCCTCGCCCATGCCGCGCACGCCCGCGAGGCTGAGCGAGACCGGCTCCTCGGGCGAGGCGCGCAGCCGCACGGCCACGTCGCCGGCGGTCGGTGCGCCCTGGGTATAGCGGCGCACCGCATCGGCCAGCGCGCCTTTGTCCTCGCGGATCACGAGATCGGAAGGGTAAGGCGGCGGCACGGTGTCTTCGTGCCCGGCCGCGCGCAGGAACGCGCGGTTGGCGAAAAGGAAGCGGCCGTCGCGATCGGTCATCGCCAGGCCGAGCGGCAGGCGCGCCAGCAGCGCCTCGATCTGCGGCAAGCCGGCACGCGCGTCGCCCAATGCGCCATCATTTTCCAGAATGAGGAACAGCGAGGGCGTGTGCGCAGGGTCGGTATCCACCGGCCGGTCGGGATCGGCGATGGGCAGGTGGACGAAGCGTACCGGCAAGCCCTTGGCGCCTTCGCGGGCGTAGAAAATACGCTCGCTGTCGTCGGCGCGGAACCACGAGACGAAGTCGCTGCCGACGATGGCGGCGCTGTTGTCGCCCCCGGCCCGTGCCGCGAAGGCGCCGTTGGCGGCCCGGACCTTGCCGTCGGGAAGGACCACGGCGGCCTGGATGCCTTCGCGGGCCAGCGCACGGCCCAACTTGCCGGCGACGTGGCCGGCGAGATCGGCCAGGAGATCGGCCTCCTGACGGGCGACGAAACGGCAGACGAGATGATCGTCGGCGCGCCCGGCCCGCTGCAGCATGACGCTCCAGCGCGATGGGCCGGCCCTGACCTTATCGAGCGCGGCATGGCCGTCGCGCCAGGCCGCGCGCGTCGCCTGCTCCATGGCCTCGATGCCCGCAGGATCGAGCGACAGGCGCGGCGGCGCGGCATGGCCGAACCATTGGGTGAAACGGGTGTTGGCGCAGACCAGCCGACCGGCGCGGTCGATGATCGCCAGGCCATCGTCGCCCCGCTCGATCGCGGCGAATGTCACCGACCAATCGGGTGCGGCTGGTGCGGCCTCCAGCGTACGCGGCAAGAAACGCGCGGCGAGGCGCAGCGCCAGCGCGAGAACGCACATGGCGAGAACGTAGGCCGCCACGAGCACGGGATCGCGAGAAAGCACGCCGAGCAAGGCGGCGCTGGCAATCACGGCAAGCCCTACCAAGACGAGGTCACGCAACCCCGCGCCGCGCAGCGTTCCGCCCTCGCCAAAGCCTGCCGATGCCGCGATGCCTTCGCCGAATGTCTCGCCCGCTGCCGCCGGCACGCAACCCCCTCTAGCCATGGCGCCTGGCATAAACCGCAGCGCGTGTAATTCTGTCGGCGGTGATGGCGCGAGATTGCCCGCCCCGTCAACGCCCGGCCGGCAGGGTGCCGGTGTGAGCAATCCCCGACCGGCGCAGCGCAAGCCGGCCACGACGCTTGCGCAGCGTCCACCAACGCCACGCGAGCGTCGAGACGATATAGCCGATCACCGCGGCCGCCACGGCGATCACGAACAGTCCGAACACCAGCGCGGGCGCCGCGTCCGACAAGAGCCAGGCGGTCCATTCGCCAAGCGACGCGCCGCGCTCGACCAGGCCTAGGAACGTCGCGAGGTCGGCGTGAAAGCCGAACCAGTTGCCTAGCGACAGCGAGGCCCCGATGAACAGCGGTGTTGTCACCGGATTGGACAGGAACGTCATCGCCGCCGCGATGGGCACGTTGCCGCGGAAGGGCATGCACATCGCTGCCGCGCCGATGATCTGGATGCCGGGGATCATCGCGAAGATGCCGACCAGCAGCCCGATCGCCACCCCGCGCGGCACCGACCGGCGGGTGAAGCGCCACAATTCGGCGCGCGCGGCCAGCGGTCCGGTCCAGCGATTGGCTTCCATCTGCTCGCGCGTAGGCATCGAGGAGCGGACCATGGTGACGAATCGCTGGCGCATGGCGCAGGGCATTTCCTGTGGCGGTGGCTTGGGCCGGCCCACCGTGCACCGGTTCAGATTGCCGGTTCGTGAAGGCCCCGGTCGGTAAGGAAAAGGCTCAACCGTGCTCGCGCATGATGCGAGCCTTGTCGCGCTGCCAGTCGCGGTCCTTGATGGTGGCGCGCTTGTCGGCCGCGTTCTTGCCCTTGGCCAGCGCCAGTTCAACCTTGGCGCGCCCGCGACCGTTGAAATAGATCGAAAGCGGCACGAGCGTCATGCCCTTGCGCTCCACCGCGCCGTGGAACTTCGAAATCTCACGCTCCTTGAGCAGCAGCTTGCGCGGGCGCTTGGGCTCGTGATTGAAGCGGTTGCCGTGGCTGAATTCGGGCACGTTGGAATTGATCAGCCAGACTTCTCCGCCCTTCACCTCGGCATAGGATTCGGCGATCGAGCCTTCGCCGAAGCGCAGTGACTTCACTTCGGTCCCGGTCAGGGCGATGCCGGCCTCGAAGACGTCCTCGACGAAATAGTCGAAACGGGCGCGGCGGTTTTCAGCGACGATCTTCTTCTTGTCGAAGGCTTGCGGGGTCGGTCTTGCCATGATGCCCCATGTAGGCAGGGTTTGGGGCCATGGAAAGGCGCAAAGCCTCACTCAGACGACGGCGGCTTGCGCGGCGTGCAACGAGGGCTTGGCAAATCGAAACCGCGGCGGCTGGAACCACGCTTGCCCATTCCACGTTGGCGGCTCACAGTATATCCATACTGCATTGCACAACGCGGGACTGGTAGCGACGATGATGGCCGAAGCGACGCGCGAGAGATGCGTCCTGGTGCTCCAGGGCGGCGGCGCGCTGGGCGCCTACCAAGCCGGCGTGTTCGAGGCGCTTGCCGCCAATGGCTACAGCCCCGACTGGGTCGCAGGGATCTCGATCGGCGCGGTCAATGCCGCGCTCATCGCCGGCAACCCGCCCGAGCGCCGCGTCAAGAACCTGCGCGCGTTCTGGGAGCAGGCCTCCTCGCGCATCCCCTTCCCCTCGCCCTTCGCCGATGGCTGGGGGCGCCGGCTGTTCAACGAAGCGGCCGCCGCGACGGTTTCCTTGACCGGCATCCCCGGCTTCTTTTCCCCGCGCATGACGCCGCCGTGGCTGGCGCTGCCGGGATCGCCGGATGCGATCAGCCTCTACGACACCAGCCCCTTGCGCCAGACGCTGCTCGAACTCGTCGATTTCGACCTGATCAACAGCGGCAAGGTTCGCTTCAGCGTCGGTGCGGTCAATGTGCTCAATGGCAACTTCGCCTACTTCGACAACCGCGACCGCCTGATCGAGCCCGAGCACGTCATGGCCAGCGGCGCGCTGCCGCCCGGCTTTCCGCCGGTGATGATCGATGGCGAGCCCTATTGGGACGGCGGCATCGTCTCGAACACGCCGCTGCAATTCGTGCTCGACGAGCGGGCGCGCGAGGCCGATCGCCACGATTGCGAGCGCCTGCGCGCCGCGCGCGATCCGGTGCTGCTGTTCCAGGTCGACCTGTTCAGCGCCCATGGCATGATGCCCCGCAGCTTGGCTGAAAGCGCCCAACGCGAGAAGGACATCCGCTTTTCCAGCCGCACGCGCCTCAACACCGACATGCAGAAACGCATCGAGGCGCTCGAGGCGGCAGCCGCCCGGCTGGCCGAGAAGTTGCCGCCCGAATTCGCCAACGACGCCGACATCGCGACGCTGACCGCCCACGCGCACGACGGGCCGGTGACGATCCTGCACCTGATCAATCGCAGCGAAGACTATGAAACCCAGAGCAAGGACTACGAATTCTCGCGCATGACGATCGACGGGCACTGGGCCAACGGTTGCCGCGACGTCGAGCGCTCGTTCGCCAGTCCGCGCTGGAAGAACCGCAAGCGCCCGGCCCGTGGCATCGTCACGCTGGATCTCGCCTGACCCAATTTCCTTCCCTCCCTCCCGTTTCTGGGGACCGACCAGACCCTTGGAGTTCAACGACATGACCCTCGACAACAAGATCGCCATCGTCACCGGCGCGGCCAGCGGCATCGGCCTCGCCATCGCCAAGAAGTACGCAGCGGCCGGCGGCCGCGTCGCCATTGCCGACCTCAAGCTCGAGGCCGCCCAGGCCGCCGCCGATGCCATCAATGCCGAGCATGCCAATACGGCCATGGCGGTCGAGATGGACGTCACCAACGAAGACCAGGTCAACGCCGGTGTTGCCAAGGTCGTCGAGGCCTGGGGCGGCGTGGACATCCTCGTCTCCAATGCGGGCATCCAGATCGTCAACCCCGTGGAGAGCTTCGCCTTCTCCGACTGGAAGAAGATGCTCGCGATCCACCTCGACGGCGCGTTCCTCACCAGCAAGGCGGTGCTGCCGCACATGTACGAAAAGGGTGCCGGCGCGATCCTGTTCATGGGCTCGGTCCACTCCAAGGAAGCCTCGCCCCTCAAGAGCGCTTACGTCACCGCCAAGCATGGCCTCGAAGGCCTGGCGCGCACGATCGCCAAGGAAGGCGGCAAGAAGGGCGTTCGCACCAATCTGATCTGCCCCGGCTTCGTCCGCACGCCGCTGGTCGACAAGCAGATCCCCGAGCAGGCCAAGGAACTGGGCATCAGCGAGGAGGAAGTCATTAAGAACGTGATGCTCGGCCAGACCGTCGACGGCGAATTCACGACCGTCGACGACATCGCCGAAGTCGCGCTGTTCTTTGCGGCCTTCCCGACCAATGCCCTCACCGGCCAGTCGCTGGTCGCCAGCCACGGCTGGTTCATGAACTGATCGGCCGGAGGGGGCCGCTGTTCACGCGGCCCCCTTTGCCTTGCGATACGGCCCCCTCCCTGATAGGCGCGCGGCGTCTTTCTGTTTGAGGAGTGCCGCCCATGTCCGAGATCAAGCGCGTCGTCCTGGCCTATTCGGGCGGGCTCGATACCTCCGTCATCCTCAAGTGGCTGCAGGTGGAATACGGCTGCGAAGTCGTGACCTTCACCGCCGATCTCGGCCAGGGCGAAGAACTGGCTCCGGCCCGCGCCAAGGCCGAGCTGATGGGCGTGAAGCCCGAACACATCTATATCGACGACCTGCGCGAGGAATTCGTGCGCGACTTCGTCTTCCCGATGATGCGCGCCAACGCCCGCTACGAGGGCGACTATCTGCTCGGCACCTCGATCGCGCGCCCGCTAATTTCCAAGCGCCTGATCGAGATCGCGCGCGAAACCGGCGCCGACGCGGTCGCGCATGGCGCCACCGGCAAGGGCAACGACCAAGTCCGCTTCGAGCTGTCGGCCTATGCGCTCGAACCCGGCATCAAGGTCATCGCCCCGTGGCGCGAGTGGGACCTGACCAGCCGCACTGCGCTGATCGCCTGGGCCGAAGCGCACCAGATCCCCGTGCCCAAGGACAAGCGCGGCGAGAGCCCGTTCTCGACCGACGCCAACCTGCTGCACACCTCGTCCGAGGGCAAGGTGCTGGAGGATCCATGGCAGGAAGTGCCCGACTACGTCTTCTCGCGCACGGTCAACCCGGAAGACGCGCCCGACACGCCGGAATACATCACGATCGACTTCGCCCAGGGTGACGGCACGGCGCTCAACGGCGAGGCGATGAGCCCCGCGACGCTGCTGACCGCGCTCAACGAGCTGGGCCGCAAGCACGGCATCGGCCGCCTCGATCTCGTCGAAAACCGCTTCGTCGGGATGAAGAGCCGCGGCATGTACGAGACGCCGGGCGGCACGATCTATGCGATCGCGCACCGCGGCATCGAATCCATCACGCTCGACCGCGGTGCGGCGCACCTCAAGGACGAGCTGATGCCCAAGTATGCCGAGCTGATCTACAACGGCTTCTGGTTCTCGCCCGAGCGCGAGATGCTCCAGGCTGCGATCGATGCGAGCCAGGCCAAGGTCAACGGCACCGTGCGTCTCAAGCTCTACAAGGGCCAGGCCTATGTCGTTGGTCGCCAGTCGCCCGACAGCCTCTATTCGGAACGCCACGTTACCTTCGAGGACGACGCAGGCGCCTACGACCAGAAGGATGCGGCCGGCTTCATCAAGCTGAACGCGCTGCGCCTGCGTCTGCTGGCCCAGCAGGGCCGCTGACCTTTCAGGTAAGGCAAAAACCACGGGGGGCGGGGCGTGAGGCCCTGCCCCCTTTTGCTTGCCTCTTTTGCTTGCCCCCGCGATCAGTCGGGTTGTGACAATGCCGCGCCCTGCGCCACCATCCGCGCGCGCCCGGCGACCCACACCGAGCCATCGGCCTCCTGCGTCAGCACGACCTCGCCATCGGCACCCGTGCAGCGGCCCTGCGTTGCAACATAGCGATCCCGCGCGACACCGCTTGCAAACAGCGCCTGCGCTGCGGCAGCATTGAGGCTGCCTGTCACCGGGTCCTCGACGATCTTGCCTTGCGGATCGGCGAAAAAGGCGCGCACCTCAAAGTCGCTGCCGGCATCCGCCCCACCAGAGCATGGCCCGATCAGTCCGACATCGGTCGGCACCGGCGCCTCGGCCACCGGGCGGGCCGCCAGCACGTCGGCGGCGGAGCACAGGCGCAACAGGCGCCAGCCCGGGCCGTTGCAGGCGTGGACGGCCTCGACGACCGAAGCGTCGTCCACCCCGGCGATGCGGATCGCCTCGGCCCGCTCGTCGTCCGACAGCGGGCCGCCGCGCAACAGGGGCGGGGCCCGAAAGGCCAGGCGCTCCTCCTCGACCCTGACCTCGACGAGGCCGACACCGCATTCCTGCACCACGACGCCCGCCTGTTTCGGTCGTCCGCCTGCCGCAAGCCAGGCCCGCGCAGACCCCAAGGTCGGGTGGCCGGCGAAGGGCAATTCGCCGGCAGGATAGAATATCCGCACCCGGTAGTCTGCCTGCGCGTCGGTTGGCGGAAGCAGGAACGTCGTTTCCGAAAATCCCAGCCAGCGGGTCAACGCGAGCATCTGATCGCCCGACAACGCTTCGCCGCCGCGGACGACAGCCAGGGGATTGCCGGTGAGTGCACCACGCGCGAAGACGTCCACAAGATCGATCTGCATGTTGCATGGCTATCGCGGCGACGGGCCGATCTCAAGGTTCATGGTCCCTCACCCGCCATAACCAAGGACGAAAAGCACTCACCTGGGCGCTCACTGAGACCGGATCGTCGTGGAACCGGCAACACAACGAGACGTTCATCGCGCGTTGTGGATCACATCGCTTTGATCAGGGTTCCCCGTCACGAACCCAGTTTCCAGTTTTCGGAACTTACAGGGAGTACACCATGAAGAAGACCATCCTCGCGGCGCTGATCGCCGCCGTCGTCCTTCCCGCGGCCCCGGCCATGGCCGATCCCGGCCACCGCGGCTGGAACCGCGACCAGTACGATCGCAATGGCCGCTATCGCGAGCCGCGCCGCCTGAGCAACAACGACCGCGTGTGGCGTGGCCGTGACGGCCGTTACTACTGCAAGCGCAGCAACGGCACGACCGGCCTGATCATCGGCGCAGCCGGTGGTGCCCTCGCTGGCCGCGCGATCGACACGCGTGGCGACCGCACCATGGGCACGCTGCTCGGTGCCGTCGGCGGTGGCCTCCTCGGCCGCGAAATCGATCGCAGCAGCGCGCGCTGCCGCTGATCTCCTGCTGCACTGCAGGATAAACAGGCGCGGTCCGCTTGCAGGCGGGCCGCGCTTGCGCCTATGGTGGCTCCGGGGTGGGTTCGTCGGAGCTTTTTTACCATGTCGATGCTTATCCTGGACCCAGTGCTCAAGCGCTTGTTCCGCAACGGGACCTTGACCCTGATCGAGGCGGACGGACGCACCCGTGTCTATGGCACGGCGATGCCCGGCTGGCCGGACATGACGATGCGGCTGATGGATCGCCGCGTACCCGGATTTCTCGCCCGCAACCCCAGCCTAGGCCTGGGCGAGGCCTACATGGATGATCGCGTCCGTTTCGAGGGCGGCGATATCATGGATTTCATCGATTTCGTGCGCCGCAACAATCCGTGGGAGCGCGCAGGCGACATCGACAAGATGGGGCCGCTGCGCAAGGCATGGCTCAACATCGTCGGCCGGATCGACCAGGTGAACGCGCGCACCGCGTCGCGCAAGAACGTCGCGCACCACTACGATCTCGACGACCGGCTCTATGACCTGTTCCTTGACCCGCTGCGTCAGTATTCCTGCGCCTATTGGGCCGATGGCGTCACCACGCTCGAGGAAGCGCAGCACGCCAAGGTCGAACATATCGCCGCCAAGCTGGCCTTGCGCGAAGGCCTGCGCGTGCTCGACATCGGTTGCGGGTGGGGCGGCCTTGCCATCCAGCTGTACAAGCTGAGCGGTGCCCGGGTCCATGGCATCACTCTGTCCAAGGAACAGCTCGCCTATGCCCAGGCATGGGCCAAGCGCGAGGGCGTCGACCATGCGGTGACCTTCAGCCTTACCGACTACCGCGACGTCACCGAACACTACGATCGCATCGTGTCGGTCGGAATGTTCGAACACGTCGGCGTGCCCAATTTCAGCACCTACTTCCGCAAGTGCCACAACATCCTCGCCGAAGACGGCGTCATGCTGATGCACACCATCGGCCGCGTCGGCCCGCCGACCGTGACCGACGACTTCACGCGCAAGTACATCTTCCCCGGCGGATACATCCCGGCGCTGAGCGAGACCGTCGCCGCGGTGGAACCCAACCGCCTGATGATATCCGACGTCGAGATCCTGCGCCGTCACTATGCGCCGACGCTGCGCGCCTGGTACGACCGCTGCGTCGCGCAGAAGGACAAGATCGAGGCGCTGTACGACGGGCGTTTCTACCGCATGTGGCTGTTCTATCTGGCGGGCGCCGCGACGGCGTTCGAGAACGCCGATCTCGTCAATTTCCAGATCCAGATCGTGCGCCACCGCGACGCCTTGCCGCTGACCCGCGACTACCTCGTGCGCGAGGAAAGCAAACTGCGGGCGCGGCGAATGGCCACCGAAGGCGACCAGACCACCAACGTCGTTCACTTCGATGCGAGCGCGCGCAGCACTGTCAGCGCCATTTAAAGGCAAGCTGCTTAACGGCCGGGGCGGTGGTGGCGATAGCCACTGCCGCCTTTTTCGCGCTGTTACCCCACCTACCAGACCGTTGTGGATGATCGCCTCCGAATTGGAGCGTCGATACATCTGCCGGTTACTGCATTCATGCGCCATCCATGCCGTACTTGGGCTGCGCTTCCCCTCGGTAAACCTCCGTTTTCAAGCAGCCGCCGGGAGACACGGCGTCCGCCTGCGGCAAGGATGGAGGCGGAGGTTGGATCAACGACGGGGATCAAGCGGCGCTGACATTTCACGGAAAATACCACCACGCACGGCCGGCAGCAGGCGGATTGGCCTTAGCTCCGGAGGGGCGTCGACGGCTGGGGAAGTCGCGGCGTCTGCTATCCGTCGGGCGTCAACGCCCGACCCGCTGACCCACGGGGCGCAGCTGGCGCTCCCGCTGCAGCAGGCCGACGTGGCAAGGCAGGCATCATGGGGCCCAAGTTAGTTGTGGTTACCGACACCCCACCCCTCCGTCAGCGCCAAGGCGCTGCCACCTCCCCGCCGCCATGCGGCAGGGAGGATCTGCGGGCGCCGTAGGTTATCGCGCGTCCTGCTCAGGATGAAATCGCGCGCGTAGCACCTGGTAGAGGCTTTGCTACATCAGCGCAGCCGGCTCCCAACACGCGGCAACCACTCGCGTTGCGCCCCAGGATCCTCCCCACCCCGTGGGGAGGGGGACCGCGCGCAAAGCGCGTGGTGGAGGGGCCGCACACGCCCTAACCCATGCCGCAATCGCGCATCGGTGCTTGCCTTGGCCGCCCCCCGCCCCTAGCGGGCGGGCACGCCCTGCAACGCCAGCCAACCGGAGTCGAACCATGGTCCCCCGTTATGCCCGCCCCGCGATGACCGCGATCTGGGAGCCCGAAGCGCGCTATCGCATCTGGTTCGAGATCGAGGCCCACGCCACGCAGAAGCTGGGTGACCTGGGCGTCGTGCCGCCAAGCGGTGCCAAGGCGCTGTGGGACTGGTGGGCGACCAATCCGTCGATCGACGTCGCCGCCATCGATGCGATCGAGGCCATGACCAAGCACGACGTCATCGCCTTCCTCGACTGGGTGGCGCAGCAGGTCGGCCCCGAGGCGCGCTTCATGCACCAGGGCATGACCAGCTCCGACGTGCTCGACACCACGCTGGCGGTGCAGCTGGCCCGCGCGGCCGACATCCTGCTGGCCGACATCGACGCCCTGCTCGAGGCGATCAAGCGCCGCGCGTTCGAGCACAAGTATACCCCGACCATCGGCCGCAGCCACGGCATCCATGCCGAACCGACCACGTTCGGCAAGAAGCTGGCCGAGGCCTATGCCGAATTCACCCGCTGCCGCACGCGCCTCGTCAACGCGCGTGCCGAGATCGCCACTTGCGCCATCTCGGGCGCAGTGGGCACGTTCGCCAACATCGATCCCAGCGTCGAGGAATACGTCGCCGAGCATCTGGGCCTCACGGTCGAGCCGGTCTCGACTCAAGTCATCCCGCGCGATCGCCACGCGATGTTCTTCGCGACACTCGGCGTCATCGCCAGCTCGATCGAGCGCCTCTCGGTCGAAGTGCGCCACCTCCAGCGCACCGAAGTGCTCGAGGCCGAGGAATACTTCTCGCCGGGCCAGAAGGGCTCGTCGGCCATGCCGCACAAGCGCAATCCCGTGCTGACCGAGAACCTGACTGGCCTTGCCCGCGTCGTCCGCTCGGCCGTCACCCCGGCGCTCGAAAACGTGGCGCTGTGGCACGAGCGCGACATCTCGCACTCGTCGGTCGAGCGTTTCATCGGCCCCGATGCGACCATCACGCTCGACTTCGCGCTGGCGCGCCTGACCTCGGTGGTCGACAAGCTGGTGATCTATCCCGAGCGCATGCAGAAGAACCTCGACCGCATGGGTGGCCTTGTCCACTCGCAGCGCGTCCTTCTCGCGCTGACGCAGGCCGGCGTGACGCGCGACGAGGCCTATCGCCTCGTCCAGCGCAACGCGATGAAGGTGTGGGAATCCGACGGCCAGCTCTCGCTGCTCGAACTGCTCAAGGCCGACGCCGACGTCACCGCCGCGCTCACCCCGCAGCAGATCGAGGACAAGTTCAACCTCGACTACCACTTCAAGGCCGTCGACACGATATTCGACCGCGTCTTCGGGGCGTGAGGAAAACTCCGGCACCGCCACTTTACGGCCGCTCTAAACCGATCCTCCCTGTCGCACCGCGACGGGGAGGTGGCAGCCCAAAGGGCTGACGGAGGGGCCCGCGAGCACCCCCTCCACCACCGGCTTCGCCGGCGGTCCCCCTCCCCACCTTGTGGGGAGGACCCTACTTCCGCCCGAACAGCTTTTCGATATCGCCGTGGGCCAGTTTCACCCAGGTCGGCCGGCCGTGGTTGCATTGGCCCGAGCGCGGGGTCACTTCCATTTCGCGCAGCAGGGCGTTCATCTCCGGGACTGACAGCACACGCCCTGCGCGGACCGAACCGTGGCAGGCCATCGTCGCCAGCACGAGGTCGAGCCGCTCGCCCAGCAGCAGGGCATCGCCGTGACGGGCTAGGTCGTCGGCGACGTCGCGCACCAGCGCCTGCACGTCCCCTTTGGCGAGCGCCGCCGGAACACTGCGGACAAGCATGGCAGCAGGGCCGAAGCGTTCGAGCGCCAGGCCGAAGTCGGCGAGCGTCGGGCTGGCTTCTTCCAACCGGTCGCACGACACTTCGTCCAGTTCGACCACTTCGGGCAGGAGCAGCGCCTGCGCGGGCGCCATGCCCTCACCTGCCCCGGCGGCGCGCAGCCTCTCGAGGACCAGGCGTTCGTGCGCGGCGTGCTGGTCGACGATGACCAGCCCGTCGCTCGCTTCTGCAACGATGTAAGTGCGCGCCACCTGCCCGCGCGCGACGCCCAGCGGGTGCTCGGTCGCTTCGGGCGCAGGCTCGGCCGCCGGTTCGGCGCGCCCAGCGGGCGATGCCATGATCCCGGCCTCGTAGCCGCGCCACGCCTGACCCGCCTCGCTCAACCGGGGCGCCTGGTATGAGGGCGTGAACATGCTGCCCTGTGGCACCGATGCGTAGGTCGGCGGTGCGTAGGTCGGCGACGAATGAGCCTGAAGCGCATCCGCGATCGGCTCGCTTTGCCATGCGCGCATGGCCCCGGCATCGGGCGTCTGGGCCGAACGCTTGTCGCCGGTCATCAACGCCTGGCGCAGGCCGGTCACGATCATGCCGCGCACGAGCGCGCTATCGCGGAAGCGGACCTCGGTCTTGGCCGGGTGGACATTGACGTCCACCTCCTCCGCCGGAACCTCGAGGAACAGCGCCAGCACGGCGTGGCGGTCGCGCGCCAGCATGTCGGCATAGGCGCCGCGCACCGCGCCCATCAGCAGGCGGTCCTTCACCGGGCGGCCATTGACGAACAGGTACTGGTGATCGGCCACGCCGCGATTGTAGGTCGGCAGGCCCGCGACGCCCATCAGGTGATAATCGCCACGCAGCAGGTCCACCGCGACGGCATTGTCGGCCAGCTCGCGCGCCACCAGTTGCGCTACGCGCACCGCGAGCGTGTCGCCGGGCTGGACCTGCAGCGCGCGGCGCCCGTCATGTTCGAGCAGGAAGCCGATGTCGGGCCTCGCCATGGCCAGTCGCCGCACGACGTCGAGGCTGGCGGCCCATTCCGAGCGCGGGCTGCGCAGAAATTTGCGCCGCGCGGGGATCTTGCCGAACAAGTCTTCTACCCGCACCCGCGTGCCCGGCGGCAGCGCGGCCGGCCCTTCGCGCACCAAAGCGCCGTGGTCGATCACGCGCGTCCAAGCCTCGTTGGTCTGGCGGCTGCGGCTTTCGACCGTGACGCGGGCGACCGAGGCGATCGAGGGCAGCGCCTCGCCGCGAAAACCCAGCGTCGCCACCAGTTCGATCGCCTCGTCGGGCAGCTTGGACGTTGCGTGACGCTCGAGTGCCAGCTCGATCTCGTCGGCGCGCATGCCGCACCCGTCGTCGGTCACTTCGATCAGGCCCAGGCCGCCCTCGGACAGGCGCACCGCGATCTGCGACGCGCCGGCGTCGATCGCATTTTCCACCAGTTCCTTCAGCGCGCTGGCCGGGCGCTCGACCACTTCGCCGGCAGCGATGCGGTTGATGAGCGTCTCGGGCAGGCGGCGGATGACACGCTGGGTTTCGGACATGCCCCCAACCTAACGACGCGAGCGCCCTTTTTCGAGACGGACCGCCCCACTTATCCCACGCGCCGTATGCACAAAATATTGGGTTTTGCGCGGCGCTTGCGCTAATGAGCCGCCTTCCCCGGGCGCTCACTTTTGCGCAGAGGCCACGCACGCGTGGTACTTTGCGCGAATCACACGGATTTTCTGATGGCTTCGATGTTTTCCCGATTCTTCAAGTTCGGTTCCCAGAACATTGCGATCGACCTCGGCACCGCCAATACGCTGGTGTACGTGCAGGATCGCGGTATCGTTCTCAACGAACCCTCGGTCGTCGCCATCGAAACGCTCAACGGCATCAAGAAGGTCAAGGCCGTCGGCGACGATGCCAAGATGATGATGGGCAAGACGCCCGACACCATCGAGGCCATCCGCCCGCTGCGCGACGGCGTTATCGCCGATATCGAAGTCGCGGAAGAAATGATCAAGCATTTCATCCGCAAGGTGAACGGCAGCAAGAGCCTGCTGCGCTATCCCGAAATCGTGATCTGCGTGCCCTCGGGTTCGACCTCGGTCGAGCGCCGCGCGATCCGTGACGCGGCGAGCAACGCCGGCGCCAGCCAGGTGTTCCTGATCCTCGAGCCGATGGCCGCCGCGATCGGCGCCGACATGCCCGTGACCGAGCCGGTCGGCTCGATGGTCGTCGACATCGGCGGCGGCACCACCGAAGTCGCGGTGCTGAGCCTGCGTGGCCTCGCCTACACCACCTCGGTGCGCGTCGGCGGAGACAAGATGGACGAAGCGATCGTCAGCTACGTGCGTCGCCACCACAACCTGCTGATCGGCGAAGCCACGGCCGAGCGGATCAAGAAGGACTACGGCATCGCCACGATCCCCGCCGACGGCGTGGGCGAGACGATCCACATCAAGGGCCGCGACCTTGTCAACGGCGTGCCCAAGGAAATCACCATCACCCAGGCCAACGTCGCCGAGGCGCTGTCCGAACCGATCGGTGCCATCGTCGAAGGCGTGCGCATCGCGCTGGAAAACACCGCGCCCGAGCTGGCCGCCGACATCGTCGACCAGGGCATCGTGCTCACCGGCGGTGGCGCGCTGATCCGCGGGCTCGACGAACACCTGCGCGAGGAAACCGGCCTGCCCGTCAGCGTCGCGGAAGACCCGCTGTCGTGCGTCGCGCTGGGCACCGGACGCGCGATGGAAGACCCGATCTATCGCGGCGTGTTGATGACCGCCTGATCCGTTTCCCGGCCGGAGCGGCGGTGAAGGGACCGGTTCAGCCACCCTTCATGCCGCCTCGGCTTGGGCAACAACGTCACACTGGGGTATTGAATCATGGCGCGGTCGCCTGACCGGCGCCCGGGCTTTTCGCGCAGGGCGCAATACGGGATCTTCACCGGCTACGTGGTTGCCGTCCTCGGCATCGTGGCAGGCGTGGTCATGCTCGTGGTGTCGCTGCTCAATCCCGGTGCCTTCGCCTTTGCCCGTACCACCGCCAGCGAGGTTGCGCGCCCGCTCGGCCAAGCCGGCGCCACCTCGCGCACCGCAGGGCAGAGCGTGTTTGCCGCGATCGGCGCCTACTTCAACGCTGGCCGGCAGAACGCGGCCCTGGCGCGCGAAGTGCAGGCCGCGCGCGCCAATGCCGTGACGATGCACGCGCTGGCGCAGGAGAATGCGCGACTCAAGGCGCTGCTCGGCATCGTCGACCCGCAGGTCCGCCCGGTCGCAGCGGCGCGGCTCATCGGCTCCACCGCCAGTTCGACCCGGCGCTTCGCCGTCCTGTCGGTCGGGCGCAACCAGGGCGTCCAGCCCGGCCAGCCGGTGCGTGCCGCCGGGGGCCTGATCGGCCGGGTGATCGAGACCGGACCCGACACCGCGCGCATCCTCCTGGTGACCGACCCCGACAACGTCGTGCCCGTGCGCCGCGCGTCCGACGGGTTGACCGCGTTCGTCCAGGGCGGCGCCAATGGCCGCATCGAGATTCGCCTCATCAACACCGGGGTCGCCACGATCAAGAAAGGCGACGTGTTCGCCACGTCCGGCTCGGGCGGGCTCTATCCGCCGGGTATTCCCGTCGCCGTCGCCACCGATCCGCATCGTGATGGCGCGACCGGGCGGCTTGCCAGCGATCCTTCCGACGCCGATTTCGTCGTCGTGCTGCCGGCATGGCAGGCCAGCGCGCTGAACGCGGTCGAGGCCGCGCAGAAGGCCGCGCCGCCGCTTCCCGCCGAAGACGCCAATCCCTGAGTGCGATAGGCACCGATGGCACGCCCCTTCCTGCCCGCCCGGCCCGAAGACCTGCTGCGGCGCAGGCTTAACCGCGGCCCTTCGCGCATCCTCTCGATCGGTCTGCCGTGGCTGACGATCATGGCCGCCTCGATGGTGACGTTCTCGCCGATCGTCGCCTCGGCGCCGGTGCTGCCGCCGCTGGGGTTCATGATGCTGCTGGGCTGGCGTCTGCTGCGTCCCTCGCTGCTGCCGATCTGGGCGGGCCTGCCGCTCGGCCTGTTCGACGATCTCTACAGCGGCCAGCCGCTCGGCAGCGGGATCGTGCTGTGGTCGGCGGCCATGCTGGCGATGGACGTGATCGACGAGCGGTTCCTGTGGCGTGGCTTCGTGCAGGACTGGCTTGCCGCCGCGGCACTCCTGGCCGCCTATGTGACGCTGACCGCGGCGCTGGCCGGCCTGTCAGTGGGCTACCCCATGCCGCTGACGGTCGGCCCGCAGATCCTGCTGACCGTGCTGATGCATCCGGTCATCACCCGCGTCGTCGCTTTGTTCGACCGCATCCGGCTTCTGCCGCTGCGCAAGGTTTGAGATGAAGAAGCAGAAGCTGCCGCTGACCTCGGCGATCCTGACCAACCGCTTCGAGCGCCGCACCTTCGTGCTCGGCATGGGGCAGGCGACCGTCGGCGTGCTCCTGGCGACGCGGCTTGCCTACCTCTCGATCTTCGAGAACGCCAAGTACAAGGCCGCCTCGGAAAGCAACCGTGTCAACCTCTCGCTGATCCCGCCGCGGCGCGGCTGGGTGCTCGACCGCAACGGTGCCGCGCTGGCGTCCAACCGCGCGGACTTCCGCGTCGATGCGATCCCCGATCGCCTGGTCGATGCCGACGAGACGCTGTCCAAGCTGTCGGGTCTGCTCGGCCTGACCGCCGACAAGATCAGCGACATCAAGGACAAGCTCGACAAGGCGCGTGGATTCCAGCCGGTCGAGGTCGCCGCCAAGCTCGACTGGGACAAGTTCGCCGCGGTCAGCGTGCGCTTGCCCGAGATGCCGGGCGTGATCCCGCAGCGCGGCTACTCGCGCTATTATCCGACCGGCGCCTCGGTCGGCCACCTCGTCGGCTATGTCGGCCCCGCGTCGGCCGAGGACTACGAGCGTGAGCGCAACCCGCTGCTCATCACGCCAGGCTTCAAGATCGGCAAGGACGGCCTCGAAAAGCACTTCGAGACCCGCCTGCGCGGCGTGCCCGGCGCGCGCCGGGTCGAGGCGACCGCCTCGGGGCGCGTGGTGCGCGATCTGGGCACGCGCGAGGATGTGCCAGGACAGCCGATCCAGCTGACGATCCTGGGCGGCTTGCAGGATTATGCCGCGCGGCGCATCGGCCTCGAATCCGGGTCGGTCGTGGTGATGGATTGCGCCACCGGCGACGTCCTCGCGATGGTGTCGATGCCCTGCTACGACCCCAACAGCTTTTCTGACGGCATCGGCCGCATCGAGTGGAAGATGCTGTCGGAAGACGACCACGTGCCCTTGCGCAACAAGGTGCTGCGCGGCCTCTATCCGCCGGGCTCGACCGTCAAGCCAATGGTCGCGCTGTCGTTCCTGGAGGCCGGCCTCGATCCCAAGGCCTCGGTCAACTGCGCCGGCGGCCTGCGCGTCGGCAACCGCGTGTTCCATTGCTGGAACCATCATGGCCACGGCTCGACCGACATGATGAAGGGCATCTACCAGTCCTGCGACGTCTATTTCTATCACTTCGCGCAAGCGATCGGCATGGACAAGATCGCCGCCATGGCGCGCAGGCTCGGGCTGGGCCAGGAATTCCCGATGCCCTACCCCGGCCAGTCCTATGGCACGGTGCCCGATCCGGCGTGGAAGCTGCGCAAGTACCACAAGGAATGGGCGATCTACGACACCGTGAACGCCACGATCGGCCAAGGGTACATGCTCGTGAACCCCTTGCAGCAGGCGACCATGGCCTCGCGCATCGCCTCCGGCCTGCAGCTCAGCCCGCGCCTGCTGCTCGACCGCCACGCCAAGCCCTCGGCCTCGCTCGGCATCCCGCAGGACCATCTCGATCTGATCCATGCCGCGATGAACGAGGTCGTCAACGGCCGTGGCACCGCCGGCAAGGCGCGCCTGCCGATCGAGGGCGTGCAGATGGCGGGCAAGACCGGTACCGCGCAAGTCGTCGGCCTGCAGCACGGTAACGGCAAGAACGTCGAGTGGAAGCGGCGCGATCACGGCCACTTCATCTGCTTCGCCCCGTTCGACAAGCCGCGCTATGCCTGCGCCGTGGCGATCGAGCACGGCGGCGGCTCGCCCAGTGCCTATCCGATCGCGCGTGACGTGATGACCTACCTGTTCGACCCGGCCAAGGCCATGGCGCAGCTCGAGGAACTCGAAAAGGGCTGGGGCGGCAACGTCCAGCAGCGCATGGCCGCGCGCTACGACGCCTATGCCGCCAAGTTCGGGACAAGCGCGCCGCGCGCCCCGGACGAGGAGCAGACCAACAAGGAGGTCGAAGCCGACAACAAGCCGGCTTCCGATCCGACCGCGGCCCAGACCGACGCCGCCCCGCCCGCGCCCGAGCCGGAAGCGCCTGTGCCGCCTGCCGGCCCGCAAGCCGCCGGTGCGCCCGCGCCCGCTGCGGCGCCGCAACCCACCACGGGGCAATAACGCCGATGCGCCGCGCCTATATCCCCGCCGCCCTCTCGCGCCAGCCCTGGGGCGTACTCGTGCCGCTCTTGCTGCTGGTCAACTTCGGCGGCGCGGTGCTCTATTCCGCCGCCGGAGGGCATTTCCAGCCCTGGGCGCTGATGCACGTTGCCCGCTTCATGGTCTTCCTCGCCATGGCGATGGCACTCGCACGCGTCCCGCAGGACTGGTTCAAGCGCGCCGCCCTGCCGCTCTATGGCGTGCTGTGCGTCCTGCTCGTGCTCGTCGAGTTGATCGGCGGCATCGGTGGCGGCAGTCAGCGCTGGCTCAACCTCGGTTTCATGACGCTGCAGCCATCCGAACTGATGAAGCCGGGCATCGTGCTGGTACTGGCGTGGTTCTATTCGGTGCTGCCGACCGGCGAGACCCGGACATGGCGCTCGATCGTACCGGCCCTGGGCCTCCTGGGCTTCCCGGCGGCATTCGTCATGCTCCAGCCAGACCTCGGCACGGCGCTGGCAATCTGCTTCGGTGCGGTCGTGGTCATGTTTCTGGCCGGCCTGCCGCTGCGCTGGTTTCTCGGCGCCGGCGGCGCGGGCGCGATCATCGCCCCGCTCGCCTTCTTCTTCGCGCTCCACGATTACCAGCGCAAGCGCGTGCTGGTGTTCATGGACCCGGAAAGCGACCCGCTGGGCTCGGGCTATCACATCACCCAGTCCAAGATCGCGATCGGCTCGGGTGGCTTCTTCGGCAAGGGTTTCGGCCACGGCTCGCAAAGCCACCTCGACTACCTGCCCGAGGCGCACACCGACTTCGTCTTCGCGACGATGGCCGAGGAGTGGGGCATGCTTGGCGGCCTGTTCGTGCTCGCGATCTTCGCTGTCGTGCTGCGCTGGGGCCTCAGGGTGGCGCTGCGCGCCCCGGACCGGTTCTCGCGCCTGCTCGCCGCCGGGATGACCGCCACGATCTTTTTCTACGCCTGCATCAACATGATGATGGTCATGGGCCTCGCGCCGGTGGTGGGCATTCCCCTGCCCTTTCTCAGCCATGGCGGCTCCTCGATGATGACCAACATGATCTGCGTAGGCACGATCATGGCCGTCGACCGCTGGAACCGTCGGGGCAATTCGGGGCTGTCGTAAAAAAGTTGAAATAGGGGCTTGGCACACCCTCAGAAATCGCTATTGGAGCCGCTCCCGGGCGGCGACGGTCGCTCGGGAAACCGGACGCATAGCTCAGTTGGTAGAGCAGCTGACTCTTAATCAGCGGGTCCTAGGTTCGAGCCCTAGTGCGTCCACCACTCACATTTCGGTGCACCAACACCGTTCCTGCATGATGATGCAGGCGCTGCACACGCTGCAGATGTGGACGCATAGCTCAGTTGGTAGAGCAGCTGACTCTTAATCAGCGGGTCCTAGGTTCGAGCCCTAGTGCGTCCACCACCCCCTCCCTAATCCATTCTCATCAGCTGTGACGGATAGGCGCTGACCAGTGCTTGGACAGCTGCCCAGGGCGCTTCCAACCAGCGCGTATAATCGGCTTCGTCCAGCAGCACCGGCATCGCCTTGGGGTGTACGGCGCCGACGAGGCTATTGGGCTCCGTCGTCAGGATCGCGAAGTGCGGCGCCCCCTCGATCTTGCGCCATACCCCGGCGAAGGCGAAGATCGGGCGCGAGGGGATGGCGAACCAGTGCGCCAGCTTGCGGCCCGTGGCGGGATCGGGCGTTGCGCTCCATTCCTCGAACTCGGTCACCGGGACGAGGCAGCGATGCGTCGGGCGGTCGAGCAGCGGGCGCCAGAACGGCGACTGCAGGTTGCGCACGTTGGTCACGGCCTTGCCGGCATGCGGGATACCCCAGGTCATCAGGCCCAGGGTGCGCACCCCGCCGCGTGCGACCACGGCCGGCCCCTCCTTGCCCGGGGCGACATAGTCGCGCGCCGGCTCGGCCTGCCAGTGGTCGGTGGCGGCGAACAGCGCGGCGACTTCGCCCCGGGTCGTCCTCAGCTTGTAGAGGTTGCACATCGGGTCAGCTGGTGCCCGGCTCCTGTTCCTGCTGCGCCGCCCATGCGGCGAAATCGGGACGGTTCATCTCGAACAGGTCGGTGGTGCGGGCATAGACGCCGCGACCGTGCATGCGGGCGATCAGACCCATGGCGGCGGCATCGACATGCAGGCGCTCGGGGTCGACGAACGCATCGCTGATATGAAAGCGGATCACTTCGCCCAGGATGATCGTGGTGCGTCCGGCCTCGATCGACTGGTAGAGCTTGCACTCGAGCGACACCGGCGCCGTGGCGATGCGCTGCGGCGCGACGGCGCTCGACGGGACCAGTTCGAGCCCTGCGTGAAGGCCTTCATCGAATTCCGGCGGTGCGTCGATGCAGGTGAAGTTCATCGCCTCGGCATCGTGTTCGGCGACGAGATTGACCACGAATTCGCCGGTTTCGAGGATGTTCGCCGCGCTGTCCTTGTGGGTGCCGTTCGCGCGCCGCATGATGCCGATGACCACCAGCGTCGGATCGCCGGAGATCGCGTTGAAGAAGCTGTAGGGTGCCGCATTGGGGACGCCGGCGGCGGACTGGGTGGTCAGCCATGCGATCGGGCGCGGGGTCACCGACGAGGCGATGAGCTTGTAGCGATCGGCGGCCGACAGCGTGGCAAAATCGAATTCCATGAAGCACCTTTCTGCGGCCGCGATTCGGGCCGGTCCTCGACGTCGCCCATAGCTGGTGATGCGACCGGCGCGACACAACCTGCAGCGTGCGGCCGCGCTTCGAACGATACGGAACCGTTTGAAGGCCGAGGATTTCTTTCGGGACCAATCGCACGGACTTTCCGCAAGGCTTTTGCTCTCGAACGCTTCACAGGGGCCCCGAGAGTGGTAGTATCGCGGCGGGTCGTGCGCCGCACGAAGCCGGTCTGGAAAGAAAACGATGCGCCCCTCCGCTTTTACCCTATGGCGTCTCGCCGCCTCGGTCGTTGCCGTCCTTGGCGCACCGTTCGTCGGCCGGGTCATGGCGCAGGACATGCATTCACCGGCGGCCGCGCCGACCTGTGGCGCCACGCCCGCCGCGCCGCCCGCCGACCTTGCCGGATGGAGCAACGCAACCCGCCTTGCCAGCGCAGCCGATCCGGCCGGGCTGGCCATGGCGACGATCGCGCCGGGGGCCGCAGAAGTGCTCACCCTGCAGCCGGCGACAAAGGTCCGGCTGGCCGCGCCCACCGGTGCACGCGCCCCGGCGGCAAATGCGGCAGGGTTCAGCGGGATGGTACGTCTCAAGATTACCGAGGCGGGTTCCTATCGCGTCGCGCTGAGCAGTCCCGCGTGGATCGACCTCGTGGCAGGTGGCACCGCTGTGGCCGCGACCGGCCACGGACATGGGCCGGCCTGCACCGGCATCGGCAAGATCGTCACCTTCACCCTCCAGCCAGGCGATCATGTTCTCCAGGTGGTCAACAGCCGGGAGCGGGCTGTAACGGTCCTGGTGGCGTCGGGCACCTGACCGTGTTCACATTTAGCCATCACATTTAAATGTGATCAAGGCTTGCACCGCACATTTCAATGTGCATATTGGCGAGCATGTCACAGGAACTCATCGACCGCATCCGCAAGCTGGTGACCGAGGGGGGCATGTCGCGTGCCGGCCTCGCCCGCGCCGCCGGGCTTCACGCCAACACCTTGCGCGATTGCACCTCGCCCGGCTGGAATCCCACCGCGGATACCTTGGCCAAGCTCGCCGCTGCACTGGAAGAGGACGATGACGGCCCCGACGTCTCGCCGATCGAGGAGATCATCGAGGAAGCGCGCAACGGCCGCATGTTTATCCTGGTCGACGACGAGGACCGCGAAAACGAGGGCGATCTCGTCATCCCTAGCCAGATGGCGACGCCCGATGCGATCAACTTCATGGCGACCCATGGCCGTGGCCTGATCTGCCTGACGCTCACCCGAACCCGCGCCGAGGAACTCGGCCTCGAACTGATGAGCCGCAACAACGGCACGCGCCACGAAACCGCGTTCACCATCTCGATCGAGGCGCGCGAGGGCGTCACCACCGGCATTTCCGCGCATGACCGCGCCCGCACCGTCACCGTCGCGATCGACCCGCTCAAGACGCGCGAAGACATCGTCACGCCGGGCCACGTCTTCCCGCTGATCGCCCGCGATGGCGGCGTGCTGGTCCGCGCCGGCCATACCGAGGCAGCGGTCGACATCTCGCGGCTTGCCGGCCTCAACCCTTCGGGCGTGATCTGCGAGATCATGAAGGACGACGGCACAATGGCGCGCATGGACGACCTCCTGCCGTTTGCGCGCCGTCATGGTCTAAAGATCGGTACGATCCGCGACCTGATCGAATATCGCCGCCGCAACGACCACTTGGTCGAGAAGGTCGCCGACGTGCCGTTCACGTCGGACTATGGCGGCGACTGGCGCGTGCTGACCTATCGCAACAAGGTCGACGGCACCGAGAGCACCGTGCTGCAGAAGGGCCGCATCGTGCCCGGCACCCCCACCCTCGCCCGTGTCCATTCGTTCTCCGCGCTCGACGACCTGCTTGGCCGCGCCGGGCCGCGCAAGCGGACGCTGCAGCGCGCGATGGACGAGATCGGCCGCGCCGGCGCTGGCCTCATCGTGCTGATGTTCCCGACGCCCGACAGCGACCCGGCGCGTGGCGGCGACATGCGCGACGAGATGGACCTGCGCGTCTACGGCATCGGTGCGCAGATCCTTGCCGATCTCGGCGTGCACGACATGGTGCTGCTGACCAATTCGCATCGCACGCTCGTCGGTATCGAGGGCTATGGCCTCAATATCGTCGGCGAACGCCCGATCCCCGTGGAGTAAGACCCTTGGCCAAGTTCCTCATCATCGAAGCCCGCTTCTACGATCACCTCAACGACATGCTGATTGCCGGCGCCCGCGCCGCGATCAAGGCGGCGGGTCATACCTCGGAGGTCATCACCGTCCCCGGCGCTCTGGAAATCCCGGCCGCTATCGCGCTCGCCGACCAGAGCGACATGTACGACGGCTATGTCGCCATCGGCGTGGTGATCCGCGGCGAGACCTATCACTTCGAGATCGTCGCGGGTGAAAGCGCGCGCGGGATCATGGCGCTGACGATGGACAGCCTGCCGATCGGCAACGGCATCCTCACCGTCGAGAACGAGGCGCAGGCCATCGTGCGTGCCGACCCGGCGCAGAAGGACAAGGGCGGCGAAGCGGCCAAGGCGGCGATCGCGCTCTACGACCTCAAGGCCAAGTGGGCCTGACCGACTGAAATGCTAGAGGCCCGGGGCAGCGCGATGGTGCCGCCCCGGGCCCTGGCACGAACCTCAGGCCGCCGAACCCTCCGCCGGCCTCGCGCTCGCCCGCACGCGGATCCACTCGAGCGCCACGAACGCCACTGCGACCAGACCTGCCGCCGCCGTCCAGCGAAATACAGTGGCATAGCCGTAGAGATCGAACGCCTCGCCCGCGATGCCGCGACCGAGAGAGCCGATCAGGAAGGTCAGCGAAGACAGCAGCGCATACTGCACCGCGGTAAAGCTGCGGCTGACGATCCCCGACATATAGGCCACGAACGCGGCCCCGGCGATGCCGGTCGAGACGTTCTCGAAGCTGATGGCGAGCAGCAGGCGCACCATGCGATCGTCGAACCCGAACAGTCCGAACAGGGCATGCAGGCCTACCGCATGGCCGAACGCGTCGATCATCGGCGCGCCCTCGGCCAGGTCGGCATAGACGAAATTGCCCAGGATCGGCAGCACCGCCCCGATCAGGATCGTCGGCATGCGCCCGAGCCGGACGAACAGGAAGCCGCCGAGGCTGATCCCCGCGATCGTCATGATGATGCCGAACAGCTTGGACGCAAAGGCCACCTCGTCCTTCGAGTAATGCAGGAACTCGAGGTAGAACGGGAAGGCGAAGCTGCTCCAGATGTTGTAGCACAGCGTGTAGCTGAGGATCATGCCGATCACGATCAGCACCCCCCAGCCGAGCCGCCCGACCAGTTCGGCCAGCGGCGCGACCAGCGCGATATAGAGATGATTGGCCGCGGTCCGCAGCGCGCCGTGTGCGGTGTCGGGCTCGCGCAGCACCGCCTGCCCGCGCGCCTTGAGCAGGTTGACCACGGCGGAGACCAGCAGCGGGACGGCCACCGTCGCCAGCACGATCCACGGCCCGGTCTCGCGCGTGAAGGACGCGACGGAAGGGTGCTTCTCGCCGGGCGCCAGCGGCGCGAGCATGCGCGCCATGAAGGCGAGGATGGTGAAGATCGCCCAGGCCCAGCTTACGCCGACCACGGCCAGCGCCGCCCCGCGTGCCGCCGGGGCCAGCTCGCCGGGCTGGCCGAGCGCGGCATGCAGCGTCCCCTGCTCGGGCCGGGGCGTATCGGGCGCGCGCAGCGTGACGCCGACCAGCAGGACGACGAGGCCGGCCATCAGCAGGTAGACCAGCGGCCAGCTCATCCGCCCGGCGAGCACCAGCGCCACCGCGCCGCCCACGATCGAGGCGATGCGGAACCCGAACTGGTAGATCGACGAGAGCAGTTCTACCGGTACGGCCTCGTCCGCGACGTCGATCCGCCAGGCATCGATCGCCACGTCCTGCGTGGCGGACGCGAGCGCGCCGGCGAAGGCGAAGAGCGCAAAGGTGCCGATCGCACGAACCGGATCGGTGGCGGCCAGCCCGACGAAGGCGAGGATCAGCGTGACCTGGCACAGCGCGATCCAGCTCTTGCGGCGCCCCAGCCGCTCCAGCCCCGGCAGGGCCAGCCGATCGACCAGCGGCGACCAAAGGAACTTGAACGAATAGGACAACCCGATCCACGACAGCACGCCGATGGTCGCCAGATCGATCTTCACCTCGCCCAGCCAGGCGTTGAGCGTGCCGATCAGCAGAGCAAACGGCAGGCCCGAGGAAAAGCCGAAGCCCAGCATCGTCGCCGACTTGCGCGTCTGCAGGGCCAGCCGGAACAGGCGCCAGCCTTTGGGTTTGGGCGCCGGGGTCGATGCCATGGACTGCGGTCTCCTTGGTGAGCGGTTGCGCTCACCCTAGGGCCACTTGCCGGGCGAAGGAAGCACGGGGTTCGGGCCCGCGATTGCTGCATTAGCGCACGGCTGTGTTGCATCGCGGCATCAGTTTCCGATGAAACCGACCACGACCGGCATAACTTGGACACACGCCTGACACATATCGCTAATAGCGCGGCCGGGATCAAACACGGCGGCACCAGACCGCGTCCAACTCTCCACGGGAATCAATTTCATGCGTAAATCCGTTCTCGCGTCCGCCATGCTGGCGGGCGTCGCCTTTGTCGCCGTCGCGCCGGCAGCCTTCGCGCAGACGGCTCCGGCCGCCGAAGCCGCCACCGACGCCGGCGACACCATCGTCGTCACGGCCGAGCGCCGTTCCGAAGACATCCGCGCCGTGCCCGTCTCGGTCGCCGTGATGAAGCCGGAACTGCTGCACGACCTGCAGTCGGGCGGTTCGGACACCCTGCTTTCGCTCGCCGGTCGCGTGCCCAGCCTCAACGTCGAATCGACCACCGGCCGCATCTTCCCGCGCTTCTACATCCGCGGCCTCGGCAACATCGACTTCTACCTCGGCGCCTCGCAGCCGGTGTCGGTGATCCAGGACGACGTGGTGATGGAGCACGTCGTGCTCAAGTCGAACCCCGCGTTCGACATCGCCCAGGTCGAAGTGCTGCGTGGCCCGCAGGGGTCGCTGTTCGGCCGCAACACCACCGCCGGCATCGTCAAGTTCGACACCGCGCAGCCCACCGCCACCTGGCAGGGCCAGGCCACCGGCAGCATCGGCAGCCGCAACAGCATCAACATCGATGCCGGCATCGGCGGCCCGCTGACCTCGGACGGCCGCGTCAGCTTCCGCCTCTCGGGCCTCTACCAGCACCGCGACAACTGGATCAGCAACACCTACACCGGCCCCAGCGATGACGGCACCGTGGGTGGCAAGAACGTCATGGGCGGCTTCAACGAGCGCGACGTGCGTCTGCAGATCATGGCCCAGCCGACCGAAACCCTGTCGCTGCGCCTCTCGGGCCACTACCGCGACTACGACGGCACGGCCTCGATCTTCTACCGCGGCTCGATCCAGAAGGGCACGCACACCGTCCCCACGAACCTCGATCTGACCAAGGTCTCGTACGACGAAGCGCAGAACAACCCGCAGGCCTACAAGACCAAGGGCGTCTCGCTGAAGGCCGTGCAGGAACTGGGCAGCGCCACGCTGACCTCGATCACCGCCTATGAATACTCGCACGGCTCGAGCCGTGGCGACACCGACGGCGGCGCGGCAGCCAACTTCGGCGGCACCGCCCCCAACATCTGCGCCGCCGGCTGCGGCGAATCGCGCGGCGTGCTGCGTGGTCTCAACCAGTGGAGCCAGGAACTGCGCCTCGCCAGCGCCGACACCGAGCGCTTCAAGTGGCAGGTCGGCGGCATCTACTTCGACTCGCGCGACTATACCGAGTTCGACCAGCGCGCCTACTTCCTGACCAACAACTCGCTGGGCACCACGCCGAACCCGAACAACTGGGTTCTGCTGCACAACGTCAACACCAGCTGGGCAGTGTTCGGCCAGGCCAGCTACGACCTGACCGAGAAGCTGCGCCTCACCGCCGGTGCTCGCCTGTCGAACGACACCAAGAACACCACGCTGCTCAAGACCGCCGACACCGTGACCGGCGTCGTGACGTTCCCGACCACGGCCGCCCGCCAGGTCCGCCTGTCGAGCACGCAGCCGAGCTTCGACGTCAGCTTGCTGTACCGTGCGGACCAGGACCTGTCGTTCTACGCCCGTGTCGCCCGCGGCTTCCGCGGCCCGACCATCCAGGGCCGTTCGGCGGTGTTCAACTCGCCGTTCTCGACCGCCAACTCGGAAAAGAACACCTCGTGGGAAGCCGGCCTCAAGAGCGCCTGGCTCGATGACAGCCTGACGTTCAACCTCACCGGGTTCTACTACACCGTCACCGACATCCAGCTGAACGGCAACGACAGCAACGGCAACGGCGTGCTGTTCAACGCCGACAAGGCGGTGGGCTATGGCGCCGAGGCGGAACTGGGCCTGCGCCCGGCGAAGAACCTGCGCTTCGACATCGGCGTGAGCGTGCTGCACACCGAGATCAAGGACAACAGCGTCTACGCCCAGGCCGGTGCGGCCGGCGGCGTGCTCTCGGAAACGGTGCTCAACCCGACCGTGCGCGTGGGCAACAACTACTTCGCCCAGATCAACGGCAACCCGCTGCCCAACGCGCCCAAGTTCAACCTGAACATGCAGGGCCGCTATGACCTGCCGCTGAGCGATGCGGTCCGCGCCTTTGTCGGCGCCGACTTCAACCTGCAGGGCTACACCATGTACGTGCCCTACAAGACGGTCGAATACACCTCGAACGGCAACTACGAACTCGGCGCTAAGGCCGGTGTCGCCTGGGGCCGCATGGAACTGGCGGTGTTCGCGCGCAACGTGACCAACCGCAAGAACCTGATCGGCGTGATCGACACCTCGAACTACCGCGCCGGCATCTACAACGACCCGCGCGTGATCGGCGTGTCGCTGAGCGGCTCGTTCCGCTGACGCACTGACGCCAAGGGCAAAGAGAAGCCTCCCCATCCGCGATGGGGAGGTTTTTCTTTGCCCGCCATCCCCTCCGTCATCCGCTACGCGGCCGCCACCTCCCCGCCGCTCCGCGGCAGGGAGGACCGGTAAAGATCCTCCCCACAGCGTGGGGAGGGGGACCGCCGGCGCAGCCGGTGGTGGAGGGGCATCGACATCTCACCACGCCCACCCCCCGCCCCGCCCATCGGGGCAGGCTCCACAGCATAAGCCCAATTAATCTGGCATAGCAGCGGCAATGGGTTTAGGGGGGCGGCAGATTCCCACCAGATACGGCCGAATTGCCCTGCCCATGCGCATTGCCATAGCTTCCGATCACGCCGCCCTCGGCCTCAAGGCCGACCTCGTCCAGTGGCTGGGCGATCTGGGCCACGAGGTTGCCGACCTCGGCCCGCATGATGCCACGAGCGTCGATTATCCCGACTACGGCTACAAGCTGGCAAGCGCAGTCGCCGCCGGCGAGGCCGAGCGCGGCATCGCGCTGTGCGGATCGGGCATCGGCATCTCGATCGCGGTCAACCGCAACCCGGCGGTGCGCTGCGCCCTGGTGGGCGAGCCGCTGTCGGCCAGGCTCTGCCGCGAGCACAACGATGCCAACGTCATCGCCATGGGCGCACGCCTGACCGGCACCGACATGGCCAAGGCCTGCGTCGAGGCGTTCCTCGACACCCCGTTTGCCGGCGACCGCCACGTTCGCCGCGTCACCAAGCTTTCCAACCCCGTCCTGTAATCGAAGGAGCCTTCCCGATGTCCACCGTTGCCACCGCACCGTCGGAAGTCCGCTCGGCCGGCTTCTTCACCGAGCATCTCGCCTCGGCCGACCCCGAGGTCTTCGCCGCGATCCAGGGCGAACTGAAGCGCCAGCAGACCAAGATCGAGCTGATCGCGTCGGAAAACATCACCAGCCTCGCCGTCCTCGAGGCGACCGGCTCGGTCTTCACCAACAAGTATGCCGAAGGCTATCCGGGCAAGCGCTACTACGGCGGCTGCGAATATGCCGACGTCGTCGAGAACCTGGCGATCGAGCGCGCCAAGGCGCTGTTCGGCTGCAACTTCGCCAACGTCCAGCCCAACTCGGGCAGCCAGATGAACCAGGCCGTGTTCCTCGCGCTGCTCCAGCCGGGCGACAGCTTCATGGGCCTCGACCTCAACTCGGGCGGTCACCTGACGCATGGTTCGCCGGTCAACATGAGCGGCAAGTGGTTCAAGCCGATCCCCTACGGCGTGAGCGCCGACGATCACCTGATCGACATGGACGAAGTCGCCCGCATCGCGCGCGAGAACAAGCCCAAGCTCATCATCGCCGGCGGCACCGCCTATTCGCGCGTGTGGGACTTCCAGCGCTTCCGCGAGATCGCCGACGAAGTCGGCGCCTGGCTGATGGTCGACATGTCGCACTTCTCGGGCCTTGTGGCCGGCGGTGCGCACCCCTCGCCCTTCCCGCATGCCCATGTCGTGACCTCGACCACGCACAAGAGCCTGCGCGGCCCGCGTTCGGGCATCATCCTCACCAACGACGAGGATCTGGCCAAGAAGTTCAACACGGCGGTGTTCCCCGGCATGCAGGGCGGCCCGCTGGTCCACGTGATCGCCGCCAAGGCCGTGGCCTTCGGTGACGCGCTGCGTCCCGAGTTCAAGGCCTATGCCCACCAGATCGTCGCCAATGCCCGTGCGCTGGCCGCCTCGGTGGTCGACGCCGGTCTCGCGGTCGTCTCGGGCGGCACCGACAACCACCTCATGCTGGTCGATCTCTCGGCCAAGGACGTGACCGGCAAGGCCGCTGAGAAGGGCCTCGATCGCGCCTGGCTGACCTGCAACAAGAACGGCGTGCCCTTCGACAAGCGCTCGCCCTTCGTCACCTCGGGCATCCGCCTCGGCACCCCGGCGGGCACCACCCGTGGCTTCCGCGAGGAAGAATTCCGCCAGATTGGCCAGCTCATCGCCGAAGTGGTCGACGGCATGGCCCGCAATGGCGACGAAGGCGATGGCCAGGTCGAACAGCGCGTGCGCGATCGCGTGGCCGAGCTTTGCGCCCAGTTCCCGATCTACCCGGAGCTCTAATCGTTTGCGTTGCCCGTTTTGTGCCCATGACAACAGCCAGGTGAAGGACAGCCGGCCGACCGAGGACAACACCTCGATCCGCCGGCGGCGCCAATGCGAAAGCTGCGGCGCCCGCTTCACCACTTTCGAGCGCGTGCAACTGCGCGAGGTGTTCGTCGTCAAGAACCTTGGCGACGGCACTGTCGCGCGCCGCGAGCCGTTCGATCGCACCAAGATCGAACAATCGGTCTCCTTGGCCTGCCGCAAGCGCCCGGTCGATCAGGAACGGCTCGACCAGCTCGTGACCGGCATCCAGCGCCAGATCGAGACCATGGGTGACGGCGAGGTATCGTCCAAGATGATCGGCGAAATGGTGATGGACGGGCTGCGCCAGCTCGACAGCGTCGCCTATATCCGCTTCGCCAGCGTCTATCGCGACTTCTCCGAAGCGCGGGACTTCGAGGAGTTCGCCTCCTCGGTGCGCGAGGTGGCCAAGTGAGTACCCTTCCCCACGACAGCCGCCAGCCCGTGATCGTGCTGGTGCGCCCGCAACTGGGCGAGAACATCGGCAAGGCCGCGCGCGCGATGCTCAATTTCGGGCTCACCGAAATGCGCCTGGTCTCGCCGCGTGACGGCTGGCCCAATCCGTCGGCCGGCCCGGCCGCATCGGGCGCCGACATCGTGCTCGAACGCGCGCAGGTCTTCGAGACGCTGGCCGACGCGGTTGCCGATTGCGCGCACGTCTATGCAACCACAGTGCGCAAGCGCGGCGTGACCAAGCCGGTGATGACCCCGGAAGAGGCGGCGCGCGGCATCGTTGCCGAGGAAGGCCGCAGCGCACTGGTCTTCGGCCCCGAGCGGTCGGGGCTGGAAACCGACGACGTGGCGCTGGCCCGCACGATCCTGACCGTGCCGATCAATCCCGAATTCGGCTCGCTCAACCTCGCGCAGGCGGTGATCCTGTGCGCCTACGAATGGTCCAAGCACCAGACCGCCACGGGCACGCTGGTGCAGCCCACCGTCGAGGACCTGCTCCCCCCTGCCCCGCAGGAGGAGTTCGAGGGCATGTTTGCGCAGTTGACCGACCTGCTCGAACCGCGCGGCTATTTCGAGCCGCCCAGCCGCGCGGCTGCGACGCGCCGCACCTTGCGCACCATGCTGACCAAACCGGCGTGGAACCACCTCGAGATCCGCACGCTGCGCGGCGTGCTCTCGACCTTGCGGCGCACGCCGGGTCCGAAACCCGACGCCGAATGACTCTTCGCCCTTGACTCTAGCGGCGTTGCCTGTTCTAGGCGCGCCTTCGCAATTGGCCCCACACGTCCGGTGAAGTGGTGGCCGCAACCGGCAACAGGCCGGTTGGTGCGGCCCGGACAACCGCCGGGAGGGCACATCCGCTCTCCTCAGACACACAGCAAGTTGAAAGGAACGATCGCGTGTCGAAGCGCCATTCGTCCAAGTACAAGATTGACCGTCGCCTTGGTGAAAACCTGTGGGGCCGCCCGAAGAGCTCGGTGAACCGTCGTTCGTACGGTCCCGGCCAGCACGGCCAGCGCCGCAAGAGCAAGGTGTCGGACTTCGGCATCCAGCTGCGCGCCAAGCAGAAGCTCAAGGGCTACTACGGCGACGTGACCGAGAAGCAGTTCAAGCGCACCTACCAGGAAGCGTCGACCATGAAGGGCGACACCGGTCAGAACCTGATCGGCCTCCTCGAGCAGCGCCTCGACATGGTCGTGTACCGCTCGAAGTTCGCGCCGACCGTGTTCTCGGCTCGCCAGATCGTCTCGCACGGCCACATCCGCGTCAACGGCGTGAAGTGCAACATCGCCAGCCGCCGCGTGCGCCCCGGCGACGTCATCACCCTCGGCCCCAAGGCCAAGGAAATGGCGCTGATCGCCGAAGCGCAGGCTCTCGCCGAGCGTGAGATCCCCGATTACGTCGCTCCGGAAGGCGCCGACAAGATCACCTTCGTTCGCGTCCCCACGCTCGACGAAGTGCCCTATCCGGTGAAGATGGAACCGAACCTGGTCGTCGAATTCTATTCGCGCTGATCGGGATCGGCCGGGGCCTTCGCGGCCCCGCCATCACCAGACACAAGAAAGAGCGGGAAAGCATGGCGCTTTCCCGCTCTTTCTTTTTGCGTCGCAAACGCGTCGATGCGCGGGCGGACCCTATGCGGCCGCCCGCGCGCCGGCATCAGGCCTTCTTTTCGAAGGCCGCGGCGATCTTGAGCTGAACGGTATCGCCCACCAGCGGCACGTACTTCGACACGCCGAATTCCGAACGCTTGAGCGTGCCGGTGGCGCTGAAGCCCACGGTGTTGCCCTTGGTAATGGGGTTGATACCAGCGCCATAGAACGTGGCGTCAAGCGTCAGCGGGCGGGTCACGCCGTGCATCGTCACGCTGCCCTCGATCTTGGCGGTACGCTCGCCGGTCTGGACGACCTTGGTGGCGACGAAGCGGATCGTCGGATACTTGGCGGCGTCGAACCAGTCGGCGCTCTTCAACTCGCCGTCCAGCGTCGTATTGGTAGTCGAGATCGCAGCCACCGGCAGCGACACGTCGAGCTTGGTTGCCGCGACGTTCTTCGGGTCGAGGGTCAGCGTGCCCGTGGCGCCGGGGATCACGCCGAAGAAGTCGGTGAAGCCGAAGTGGCTCACGGTGAACTCGGCCAGCGTGTGGTTGCTTTCCACGGCATAAGTGCCGGCGGCGACGGCGGACGGTGCGAGCGTGGCCTGGGCCGAAACCAGCGCGGGAACGCCGAGCGCGGGGAGAGACAGGGCGAGTGCCAGGGCGGCAAAGGTCTTGCGGTTCATCACAGTGGGATCCTCATGGTGGGATTGTACAGACCCCATGATGGCCTTTATCCCGCCAGATGATAATAGATGCAGTACGACAATCTCTTTCAACCCGGAGTGCGCAATCATGGCCGACCGCCTGACCGGTGTCGAAGTCTTCGTCACGGCGATGCGGCTGGGCGGTCTTTCCGCAGCGGCACGCAAGCTGCAGATGTCGCCGGCCATGGCGGCCAAACATCTCAACGCGCTGGAGGCGCGGCTTGGGACCGCTCTGGTCAACCGCACGACACGGCGCCTGTCGTTCACCGGTGCAGGTGCCGCCTATTTCGAGCGTGCCGAGCGCCTGATCGCCGATTTCCACGAAGCGGAGGCCGAAGCGACCGCGCAAGGGGCGGTGGTCGGCGGACGCCTGCGGGTCAGCGTGCCGGCGTCGTTTGCCGTGCTTCACCTCGGCCCACTGGTCGCGGCGTTCAATCGCCGCCACCCCGGCATCACCATGGAACTCGGGCTCAGCGACCGGCAGGTCGACCTGATTGCCGAGGGCTGGGATTGCGCGATCCGCATCGGGCGGCTGGTCGACAGCAGTCTCGTCGCGCGCAAGCTGGCGGACGTCCACTTCATCCTGTGCGCCGCGCCCGATTACCTGGCGCGTCATGGCACTCCGCGGTGCGTCGCCGACCTTGCCGAACACGACTGCCTCGATTTCACGCTGTCCTCGTCGAGCCCGCGCATATGGCGTTTTGGCAAGGATGGCAGCGTGCGCCAGCCGATCAACGGAACGCTTCACGCCGACAACGGCGACGTCCTGGTCGAGGCCGCCGCCGCCGGGCTCGGCCTGGTCTACGGCCCTCGTTTCATCGCCGCCCGAGCCCTGCAGGAGGGCCGCCTGGTCGAGGTTGCGCTGGACCACGCGCCGTCGCCGCTGGGCGCGATCTACGCCATTACCCACCCCTCGCGGCGCCCTGCCGCACGCACCCGCGCGTGGATCGAATACCTGGCTGAAACGCTGCCGCCGCTGGCCGCGGACTGGTAGAACTTCGAGTTGCTTTTCAGCACTTTGCTGCAGCCATTCCGTCTGCCGCAAAAACACTGCTGCACGTGACTGAAACGGGAACAGGGATGCCGGTCAGGGCATTGACGGGGCATGTTGATGTATCGCTTCGTCACCCCGCACCGCTGCGGCAAATGGTATCCCGATCTCGAAACCGCCAAGGCGCAGGCCAATGCGATCGGCGCCGGTTTCCTCGACACGCGTACCGGCGAATTCGCGCAGTACCCCGGCACCCGCCTGGAAACCCAGACGGTAGCCGAGGAACCGACGCAGATCGCTGCCTGAGCGCTCGCCCGATTAGAGACCGAGCGTGGTCCGGATGAACTGGTCGCTCTTGAACAGCATCTGCGCGCGCGCGACCCCGTTTTCCAGCTGGTGATCGAGGCCGGGATATTCGGTGTAACCAGCCAGATGACCGGACGCCTTGAGCCGATCCGCCATCAGGCGTGACTGGTCGACCGGCACGTTGAGATCGGCATCGCCGTGGAACAGCATGACGGGGGCGACGATCTTCGCCGAATTCTGAGCCGGTGAACCCTGGCGGATGATTTCATCGCCATGGCCGATCTGCTTGTCGACGATCCCGCCATTCGTATACTTCATCGCATCGTCGCGCAGGCGGCCAAGGTCCGTCACCGGCGCAATGGCCACGATCGCCTTGTAGAGGCCCGGATCGACCACGCCAGACTGCAGCGCGGCATAGCCACCATAGGACCATCCCACGATCGCCAGCTTGCCCGGCGCCGCGATGCCCTGCTTGACCAGCCAGCGGCCCGCATCGTCGACATCGCCGATCGCGGTCGACCAGTTGTGAAATGCGTTGCCGTTGAGCCAATTGGAGCCGAAGCCTGACGAGCCGCGGTAGTTTGGCTGCAACACCGCATAACCGCGCGTCGCAAAGTACTGCACCAGCCAGTCGAAGCCCCATTCGTCGCGCGAGCTCGGCCCGCCATGCGGCATTACGATCGCGGGCAGGCCCTTGCCGCTGCTCCCGGCGGGGAGCGTCAGGTAGGCCGGGATCATGGTGCCATCCGCTGCCGGATAGCTGACCGACTTCATCGGCGAGAGCGTGATGCCGGCGAGTTCGGGGCGCTGCGCCAGCACTTGCTCGAGCTTGTGCGTGCTCTTGTCGAAAACGTAGTACATGCCTGGATCGGTATCGCCCCCCGCGAGCAGGAGCAGGCGTTTCTCGTCCGAGGAGGAGTCGACGAAGTCGATCTGAGGCGCGCCCGGCAAGGCGCCGTGCAGCGCCACGGCCAGCTTTTCGAGCTGCGGATCGAAGAAGGCGACGCGGCGAACATCGGTAGCATAGCTCACCCCGACGACGCGCTCGTTACGGCCGATCGTCAGCAAGTCGTCGACATCGACGTCATCGCGGCCGATCACGAGTTCGCGCTGCATCGATCCGTCAAGCTTGACGCGGTAGACGGCCTTGCGCCCGTTTGGGGCGGTGTCGAAACCATAGACCACGTCGAGCGTCGGATCGACGGCTTCGGGTGCGAAGCCCTTGAGACCGATGCCGTCGCTCGCATCCACTTTGCCCAGCTTCTGCCAGTCGGTTGCACCGGCGCGCCGATAGTACCAGATCGCCTTGCCGGTATCGTAATCGGTAGCGTTCTCGACCGACTGCGCCATCAACCGCACATGGCCGATACCGTCGGAGACGTAGCCGGCCACGCCCATGCGCGCACGCTCGACCACGCGGCGCTGCATGGTATCGACATCCACCGCCTCGACCGCGAGGCCCTTGTCGTCGTTGGCCAGGCGGGTGCCGATCGTGTTCTGCGGCACGAACATGCGCGTCATCAGTACCTGGCCCGGCTTCGTCCCGTTCCAGTCAAGCACGCGGTCGCCGCCCATGTCGAAGCCCAGTTCGCGCCCGGTCGTCATCTGTGAGACCACCTGCGCGTGCTTGCCGTCGGCATCCACGGCCACCATGCGCATGTACATGATCGGCGTGCCCGCGTTGGCGGCATAGACCGAGACGCGGCAGAACAGGCGGGTGTTGGTCGGCCAGTTGCAGCTGCGCAGCGTCTCGCCGGTGCGGTTGCTGGCAATGATCGCGACCGGCGTACCCCCGGCGACGAGATCGGCGACCATGACCTTCTGGCCGCTGCCCTCGGGCACGATGAAGGCAACCTTGTTGCCATCGGGCGACATGCTCATCGACGACACCGCGACCCGGGCGCCAAAGGCTCTAGCGATCGCCTCGGCATCCTTGGGTGCCGCAGCGGCCGGCGCATCCGCCGCCCACGCTGCAGCCGACATCGCCATCGACCCCACCCCTGCCAGAGCCAGAACAAGACCCTGACGCACACGCCGCTTCATCATGAACCCCCACCGAAACCTTTGGATTTCATGGGAGTAACGAATGGATGCAATCTCGCAACATCAAGTTGCGGGATACCGCCATTTCGGACCATCCGGCCGTTATGATCTGGGGGATAACCCCTATCGCTTCAAATAGTCCCGGCGGAAATCCGCGGCGAAGGCTGCGAAGCGATCTTGCGCGATCGCGGCGCGCATGCCGGCCATGAGCTGCTGATAGAACGACAGGTTGTGCTCAGTCAGCAGCATCGCACCCAGCATCTCGCCGCTCTTATGCAGGTGATGCAGGTAGGCGCGGCTGTACTTGGCGCAGACCGGGCAGGTACAACGCGGGTCGAGCGGCCCCATGTCCTCGGCGTGGCGCGCATTGCGCAAGTTGATCGGGCCGTCCCAGGTGAACCCTTGCCCGTTGCGGCCCGAACGTGTCGGCAGCACGCAGTCGAACATGTCGACCCCGCGCTCCACCGCGCCAACGAGATCGTCGGGCTTGCCCACGCCCATGAGATAGCGCGGGCGGTCCGCCGGCAGCTGGTCGGGTGCGAAGTCGAGTGTGGCGAACATCGCCTCCTGTCCCTCGCCCACTGCCAGCCCGCCGATGGCATACCCATCGAAGCCGATGTCGCGCAGCGCATCGGCGCTGGACTTGCGCAGGCCCTCGTCGAGCGCACCCTGCTGGATGCCGAACAGGGCGGCGCGCTCGGCGTGTTCGCCGCCGGCATTGAAACCGCCGCGGCTGCGCCTCGCCCAGCGCATCGACATTTCCATCGACCGCGCGATGACGTCGCGGGGCTGGTCGGCCCGCGGGCACTCGTCGAAGGCCATGACGATGTCCGAGCCGAGCAGGCGCTGGATCTCCATCGAGCGTTCGGGGCTGAGCATGTGGCGCGAGCCGTCGAGGTGGCTGGCGAAGGTCACGCCCTCTTCGGTGATCTTGCGCAGGTCCGACAGGCTCATCACCTGGTAACCGCCACTGTCGGTCAGGATCGGACGATCCCAACCCATGAAGGTGTGCAACCCGCCCAGCCGCGCCATGCGCTCGGCACCGGGGCGCAACATGAGGTGATAGGTATTGCCGAGGATGATGTCGGCACCGGTGCGGCGCACGTCCTCCACCTTCATCGCCTTGACCGTGGCGGCGGTGCCCACGGGCATGAACGCCGGCGTGCGGATCTCGCCGCGCTGCATCTGGATCGCGCCGGTGCGCGCCTTGCCACTGGTGGCGTGAATCTGGAACGAGAAGCGGGTCATCGTGAAAAGTGCAGCGTGTCCGGGACCAAAGAAGAGTTGCGGGCCTTAGGCGCAAACGCCAAGGGGTGCAAATGGCCCTCGCGTTCCTCGCCCAAGCCGCTGCGCAAGCGGCCCCTTTCACGCCCGCCGGCTGGATGTACCCGGCCCTGACCGCCGTGGCGGTGCTGACCGGCTTCATCGACGCCATCGCCGGCGGCGGCGGGCTGGTGATGATGCCCGCGCTCATCACGCTGGGCCTGCCGCCGCACCTCGCGCTCGGCACCAACAAAGTGCAGTCCGCCTGCGGCACGTCGATGGCTACCTGGCGCTATTACCGTGCGGGCCTGTTCACCTTTGCCGGCAACGGCTCACTCGTTGCGGCGACCTTCGCCGGCGCCCTGGCCGGCGCACTGGTCATCCAGCACTTCGATGCCCGCGTTCTGTCGCTGATCGTGCCGGTGCTACTGATCGGCGTCGCACTCTATACGATCCTTTCGCCGCGGATGGACGACACCGACCGCCATCACCGCGTCGGCGCGCGGGGTTTCCTGGGCGTTGCCGGCGGCGTGGGCTTCTACGACGGCTTCTTCGGCCCGGGCGCCGGGCAGTTCTATACCACCACCCTCGTCGCGCTGCGCGGCCTGGGCCTGACCCGCGCCACCGGGCTGACCAAGCTGCTCAACCTGACCAGCAACCTTGCCAGCGTCGTGATCTTCGCGATCGGCGGACAAGTGCTCTGGCTGCTGGGCCTGTGCATGGCGTTGGGCGCGATGACCGGGGCCTGGGCAGGCAGCCACTTCGCCACGCGCCATGGCGCCAAGCTGATCCGCCCGCTGCTCATCGTGGTCAGTCTCGCGCTGACGGGGCGGCTAGTATGGCAGTGGTTTACGAGCTGACCGCGCACGCCAATCAGGGCAGCAGTAGCGACGAATCTCCGTAGCTGTAGAAGCGGTAGCCATCGGCGATGGCATGGGCGTAGGCCGCCTGCATCGTCTCGAGGCCCATCAGCGCGCTGACCAGCATGAACAGCGTGGATTTGGGCAGGTGGAAGTTGGTCATGAGGCCGTCGATCGCCTTGAAACGATACCCCGGCGTGATGAAGATCGAGGTATCGCCCTCGAACGGGTGAATCGTGCAGGCCTCGTCCGCCGCGCTTTCGAGCAGGCGCAGCGAGGTGGTGCCGACCGCGATCACGCGGTTGCCCGCCGCGCGCGCAGCATTGAGCCGGGCGGCGGTCTCAGGCTCGATCCGGCCCCATTCGGCGTGCATCTGGTGATCCGCGGTGTCGTCGGCCTTGACCGGCAGGAACGTGCCGGCGCCCACGTGCAGGGTCAGCGTTTCATGGCCGATCCCGGCGGCCTCGAGCGCGGCAAGCAGCTCCGGCGTGAAATGCAGCGCAGCGGTGGGCGCGGCCACGGCGCCGTCCTTCTGCGCGAACATGGTCTGGTAATCGCTGCGGTCCTGCGCGTCGGTTTCGCGCTTGCCCGCGATGTAGGGCGGCAGCGGCATGCGCCCTGCCCGCTCGAGCAGCACCTCGACCGGCTCTTCGCTGGGGAAGAACAGCGTCCAGCTCCCGTCGGCATGGCGCGCCTCGGCCGTGCCCGACACCCCCGCACCGAAGTCGATCGTGTCGCCCTCGCGCAGGCGTTTCCCGTTGCGCACGAAGGCCTGCCAGCGGCGCAGATCGAGCCGCTTGTGCAGCGTCGCCCCGATCCGCGCCTCGCCGCGCTGCCCTTCGAGCTGCGCGGGAATGACGCGGGTATCGTTGAACACCAGCACGTCGCCGGCGCGTAGCAGCGAGGGCAGGTCGCGAACGATATGGTCGCTCAGCCCCTCGCGCCCCACCCGCAGCATCCGCGCCGCATCACGCGGACGCGCCGGACGCAGGGCGATATTCTCGGGCGGAAGGTCGAAGTCGAAGAGGTCAACGCGCATGGTGCGCGCGCTAGCGACGCGGCGGGATCAGGGCAAGGGGGTGCGGGCGTCGGGTCTTGGGCTTCGACAGGCTCAGCCCGAACGGGAAAGGTGCAGATATTCCCGTTCGCCCTAAGCTTGTCGAAGGGCCGCCCCCCCCCGCTCAGTTCGAGCGGGACTTGCTCAGCATGTCGGCGGTGATCGCGCCGCTGGGGGCCGGTGCCGCAAGCGTGGGGCGCGGCTTGTTGTCCGACAGGATCGAGGCCTGGACGATTTTGGTCGGGTTCTGCGGCGGCTCGCCGCGCACGATCGTGTCGACCATGTCCATGCCGCTGATGACGCGGCCGAAGTTGGTGTACTTGTGATCGAGCGCGAAGCGCGGATAGAATACGATGAAGAACTGGCTGTTGGCCGAGTTCGGTTCGTTGGTCCGCGCCATCGACACCGTGCCGCGCATGTGCGGGGCGTCGTTGAATTCGGCCTGAAGGTCGGGCAGCTTCGAGCCGCCCTGCCCGGTGCCGGTCGGATCGCCGGTCTGGGCCATGAAGCCGTCGATCACGCGGTGGAAGATCACACCGTTGTAGAAACCCTCGCGCGTCAGCGTCTTGATCCGCTCGACGTGATGCGGCGCCCATTCCGGCACGAGGCGGATCAGCACGCGGCCACCGTTCGACAGGTCGAGGACCAGCACATTGTCTGGATCGTGCGCCGGATCGGCGTCGATCACGTAGTTGATCTGGTGCTCGGGCACCACCTTGTCGAGCTTGAACGGTTGTGCGGGGGCCTTCTCGCCCTGCCGCTGCGCAAAGGCCGGCCCGGCGAGCGCCAGGCTGGCCACGGCGGTCACGCCCATCAGAACCTTGGTAAACGAACGGGCGATCATCAAGCCAGTCACCTTGTTGGAATGCGAGAGATGCCGATAATCCCGGCGCGCTGACACTGCAATGAACGAATCTGCGGCGCAGCGCTCAATAGTCGCCGAGCTGGCCCTGTTGCTGGACGCGCGCCACCACGTCGTCGCGCACGGCAGGCGTCACGAAACCGGCAATGTCGCCACCGAACAGCGCGATTTCCTTGACCAGCTTGGACGCGATCGGCTGCAGGCTGACATCGGCCATCAGGAAGACCGTCTCGATCCGGTCGTTCAGCTGCTGGTTCATGCCGGCCATCTGGTATTCGTACTCGAAGTCGGCCACCGCGCGCAGGCCGCGTACGATCACACTGGCGCCCTGCTTCTCGGCGAACTTCATCAGCAGCGCGTTGAAGCCGACCACGCGGACGTTGTCGATGCCCTGCTCGTCCACTTCGCGCCGGACCATGGCCATGCGCTCGTCGGGGGTGAACATCGGGTTCTTCGACGGATTGGTCGTCACGCCGACGATCAGTTCGTCGACCAGCTTGGCCCCGCGCCGAATGATGTCGAGGTGGCCGAGCGTGATCGGATCGAACGTGCCGGGATAGATGCCGATGCGCGGGGTCGTCATCAGTGGTTCCTCTCCACGATGAAGCGGGCCAGTTCGCGCAGCAGGTCGGCCTCGCTGCCGTGGCTCGCCAAGTGCTGCACCGCCTGCTCCACCAGCATGCGCGCCTGCTCGCGGGCGCGGTCGATCCCGAGCAGCGAGACGAACGTCTCCTTGCCCTGCGCCGCGTCCTTGCGCAGCGCCTTGCCGGCGGCCGCCTCGTCACCTTCGGCATCGAGCAGGTCGTCGGCGATCTGGAACGCCAGGCCGATGTCGCGGGCATAGCCGCGTAAGTGCGTGCGACCCTCGGGCGGCAGGCGGCCGAGAATGGCGCCCATGTCCACCGCGGCGGCCAGCAAGGCGCCGGTCTTGAGCTGCTGCAGCCGCGTGACGGTGGGCAGGTCGAACGTCGCGGTCTCGGCGGCGATGTCCATCATCTGGCCGCCGGCCATGCCATGCATGCCGCTATTCACCGCAAGACAGCGGATCAGCTCGACGCGGGTGAACGGATCGCCGCTCATCGCCGGGTCGGACAGGACCTCGAATGCGAAGTCGTGCAGCGCATCGCCGGCGAGCACTGCGGTCGCCTCGTCGAAGGCCTTGTGCACGGTCGGCTTGCCATGGCGCAGGGCATCGTCATCCATGCACGGCAGGTCGTCGTGGATCAGCGAATAGACGTGGATCGCCTCGATCGCGGTGCCGGCACGGACCGCGGCCTCGCGGTCGACGCCGTACATGGCGGCGGTCGCCGTCACGAGCAGCGGGCGCAGGCGCTTGCCGCCGCCGATCGTGGCATAGCGCATGGCCTCGATCAGGCGATCGCGCGGATCGCCCGGCACGGGCAGCAGCGCATCGAAGCTGGCGTCGATGTCCGCCTGGATGGCCGCCAGGGCGGGCTGGAGCAGGCCGGTCGCGGCAGCGCTGGTCACGGCGCTCAGGCCCCGTCGAACGGACGCGTCGCGGCAGGGCGGCCGTCACGGTCGGCGACCACCGCCTCGATCCGGGCCTGCGCTGCATCGAGCCGGGCCTGGCAGTGCGCGCGCAGCGCCTCGCCACGGGCATAGAGGTCGATCGACTCGTCGAGCGGGGCCTCCCCGCTTTCCAGCCGGCGGACCACGCCTTCCAGTTCCTTGAGCGCGTCTTCGAAGCTGAGCGCGGCGATTTCGGGTGTCGTTGCCATCGGGTGCAGCAATGGCCGGGCGCGCCGGACCGGTCAAGGCGGGACTTCTAGGCAAAGGCCTGCCATCCACCCCTAGCGCAAACGCGCGCACGCGTTTATGGGCGCATGCCATGTCCCAGATCACCGCTGAAATCGTCGCCGCCCACGGCCTGTCGGAAGAAGAATATGCCCGCGTGCTGAACGCACTGGGGCGCGAGCCGAATCTGGTCGAGCTCGGCATCTTCTCGGTCATGTGGTCGGAGCACTGCTCGTACAAGTCGAGCCGCATCCACCTCAAGAAGCTGCCCACCACGGCACCGTGGGTGATCTGCGGCCCCGGCGAGAATGCGGGCGTGATCGACATCGGCGACGGCCAGGCCGCCATCTTCAAGATGGAGAGCCACAACCACCCCAGCTACATCGAACCGTACCAGGGCGCGGCGACCGGCGTCGGCGGCATCCTGCGCGACGTGTTCACCATGGGCGCGCGCCCCGTCGCCAACATGAACGCGCTGCGCTTCGGCCGGCCCGACCATCCCAAGATGAAGCACCTCGTGCAGGGCGTGGTTGCGGGTATCGGCGGCTACGGCAACTGCGTGGGCGTGCCCACTGTCGGCGGCGAGACCAATTTCCACAAGGCCTACGACGGCAATATCCTCGTCAACGCGATGACCGTGGGCGTGGCCGACACCGACAAGATCTTCTATTCGGCGGCCACGGGCCTCGGCAATCCGATCGTCTACGTCGGCTCCAAGACTGGGCGCGACGGCATCCATGGCGCGACCATGGCGAGCGCCGACTTCGACGAGAAGAGCGAGGAAAAGCGCCCGACCGTGCAGGTGGGCGACCCCTTCACCGAAAAGCTGCTGATCGAGGCCTGCCTTGAACTCATGGCGACCGACGCGATCGTCGCGATCCAGGACATGGGCGCGGCCGGCCTCACCTCCTCGTCGGTCGAGATGGCCAGCAAGGGCGGCGCGGGTATCCGCCTCAACATGAACATGGTGCCGTGCCGCGAAGAGGGCATGACGCCCTACGAGATGATGCTCTCGGAAAGCCAGGAGCGCATGCTCATGGTCCTGAAGCCGGGCAAGGAACCGATGGCCGAGGCGATCTTCCGCAAGTGGGAACTCGACTTCGCGGTGATCGGCGAAGTGACCGATACCGGGCACATGGTGCTCGAATTCGACGGCGAAGTGGTCTGCGACATCCCGCTCGACCCGCTTGCCGACGACGCCCCGCTCTATGACCGCCCGCACGTCCCGACGCCCAAGCCGGCGCCGCTGGACGCCCTGCCCGAGCGCAACGACATCGCCGGCGACCTCGTCACGCTGATCGGCTGCCCCGATCTGGCCAACCGTCGCTGGATCTTCGAGCAGTACGACAGCCAGGTGGGTGCCGACACGCTGCAGAAGTCGGGTGGCGACGCGGCGGTCGTGCGCGTCCACGGCACCACCAAGGCGCTGGCGATGAGCACCGACTGCACGCCGCGCTATTGCTTCGCCGACCCCTACGAAGGCGGCAAGCAGGCGGTGGCCGAGACCTATCGCAACATCTGCGCGGTCGGTGCGACGCCACTGGCGATCACCAACTGCCTCAACTTCGCCAACCCGCAGCGCCCCGAGATCATGGGCCAGATCGTGGGTTGCCTCGAAGGCATGGGCGATGCCTGCCGCGCGCTCGACTACCCGATCGTCTCGGGCAACGTCTCGCTCTACAACGAATCCAAGGCCACCGGCGGGGGCTCGGCGATCCTGCCGACCCCTGCGATCGGCGGCGTCGGCCTGATGCTCGATCACACCAGGATGGCGACCGTGGCTTTCAAGGCCGCTGGCGAAACAGTTTGGCTGCTCGGCCCCAAGGGCTCGCACCTCGGCCAGTCTCTGTTCCTGCGCGAAATCTGCGGCCGCGAGGAGGGTGAAGCCCCCACGGTCGACCTCGCGCTTGAGCGCCGCAACGGCGAACAGGTGCGCGAATGGATCGCCGACGGCAAGGTGACCGCGGTGCACGACGTCGCCGACGGCGGCCTGCTCGTGGCGCTGGCCGAAATGGCACTGGCCGGCAAGATCGGCGTGACGCTCGATGCCCCCCTCACCACCGCCGAGGCCTTTGGCGAGGACCAGTCGCGCTACGTCGTGACGACGCCGGCCGGCGTGGACCTCGAAGGCGCGGTCAAGCTGGGCACGACGGGCGGCGATTCGGTCGCCGGCGTGTCGCTCGCGACGCTGCGCGAGGCGAACGAGGCGTTCTTCCGCGACTGGATGGCGGCCTGAGCTTTCAGGCCCATCCACCACCGGCTGCGCCGGCGGTCCCCCTTGTATCTCGAAAGTCGTGCATGATGCGTTTGCGGGAGGCTCCGCTAGCGGAGCCTCCCGCCCGTTCGCGAGCCCGTGTCCCCCCTGGTCGTAGGAGCCCGTCGGGGAGCTTGGG